>OFDC01000077.1_pt1 | contig 120314 bp, 119 predicted proteins | sample 1520941 | NCBI WGS metagenome assembly OFDC01 (sample SAMEA94258168, study PRJEB24077) | hot springs metagenome | biome: Aquatic biome; feature: Water | place: India | collected 2012-12-06 | depth 5 m
GGAAGGGGTTCGGCTTCTGGAACACCATGCCGACCTTGGCGCGCAGCTGCACCGGGTCGACGCGGGGGTCGTAGATGTCCTCGCCTTCCAGCAGGATCTTGCCCGACACCTTCGCCGCGGCGACAGTGTCGTTCATCCGGTTCAGGCAGCGCAGGAAGGTCGACTTGCCGCAGCCCGACGGACCGATGAACGCCGTCACCGCCCGGTCGAGGATGTCGACATCCACATCCTTCAACGCGTGGTTCGTGCCGTAATGCACCTGAACCCCCCGCGCCGAAATCTTCGTCGTCGCAGTATCGGTTTCAAGCGAGGTGCGGGTCATGTCGTTCATGGCATCCATCTCAGTTACCAGCGGCGTTCAAAGCGGCGGCGCAGAAGAATTGCGGCGACGTTCATGAGGACAAGGAACACGAGGAGCACGATGATCGCCCCGTTGGACCGTTCGATGAAGGCCGGGTCGGCGCGGCTGGCCCAGCTGTAGACTTGCACCGGCAGCGCGGTGGCAGGGTCAAGAAAGCCCTCCGGCGGCGCAGACGGATAGTTGTCGACGAAGGCTACCATGCCGATCAGAAGCAGCGGTGCGGTTTCGCCAAGGGCCGAGGCAAGGCCCAGGATCGTGCCGGTCAGGATGCCGGGCATCGCCAGCGGCAGGACGTGGTGGAACACGGTCTGCATCTTCGACGCCCCGATCCCCAGCGCCGCATCGCGGATCGAGGGCGGCACCGCCCGGATCGAGGCGCGGGTGGCGATGATGATCGTGGGCAGCGTCATCAGGCTGAGAACGAAGGCCCCGACGACCGAGGAAGAGTTCGGCAGGCCTGCGAAGTTGATGAAGATCGCAAGGCCGAGGATACCGAAGACGATCGACGGCACGGCGGCAAGGTTTGCGATGTTGACCTCGACCGCATCGGTCCAGCGGTTCTTCGGGGCGAACTCTTCCAGGTAGATCGAAGCCGCGACGCCGACCGGGACGCAGGTCACAAGGACGATCAGCATCATGTAGGCCGAGCCGAGAAGGGCAACGCCAAGGCCGGAGGCTTCGGGGCGCTGGTCAGAGGCGTCCGGGTTGGTGAGGAAATCCCAGTTCCAGGACGAGGTGAGGATGCCTGCCTGTTTCAGCTGCTCGGCCAGGCGCAGCTGGTCGGGCGTGACGTTGCTGTCGCGTTCGGCAGTTTCCAGCGTGACCCGGCCCTTGAGATAGCCGTCGATCCGTCCGGCAGCGAAGACATCGGCGTCGATCGTGGTGCCGACAAGCGCGGGATCGCCCAGCACCCGGGCGCGCAGCTGGCCCGCTGCGTCCTTCGAGATCAGCTCGGAGATTTCCTTTTCCGACACGCCGTCCTGCGAAATGCCGCGCCTCGCCAGCTCGGCAGCGAAGGCGGTGGCCAGGACTTTCTGGTAGCCGACGGTCGTGACCTTCGACATTTCGTCCCGGCTGCGGTTTCCGTTCGGGTCCAGCACTTCGGCCGAGAGTTCCATCGGGAAGGACAGGCGGGCCTGGTAAAAGGACGAAACGCCGTCGCGCAGGATGGTGAACAGCATGATCGCCAGCGTCGCAAGCGCGATGGTGATGGCGATCACCCCATAGGCCTTGAAGCGCGACTCGGCGGCGTTGCGACGCTTCATTTCGGTCGATGCCGTCAGGATCGAACTGCGCGGACGCCGCGCTGGCGAAGCGCCCGAGATCGGAGAGGCGGAGATGTCGGTCATTCGTACTGCTCCCGGTATTTCCGGACGATCCAGAGGGCGAAGATGTTGAGGCCGAGAGTGATGACGAAGAGCGTCATGCCAAGCGCGAAGGCGACCAGGGTTTCCGGCGCGTCAAAGTCGGTGTCCCCGGTCAGCTGGCCGACGATCTTGACGGTCATCGTGGTCATCGCCTCGAACGGGTTGAGGCTGAGCTTCGCGGCAGCACCTGCCCCCATCACCACGACCATGGTTTCCCCGATCGCGCGCGAGGCCGCCATCAGGATCGCACCGACGATGCCGGGGAGGGCGGCGGGCAGGATGACCTGGCGGACGGTCTCGGACTTGGTCGCGCCAAGGCCAAGGCTGCCGTCGCGCAAGGACTGGGGAACGGCGTTGATGATGTCATCCGACAGCGACGAGATGAACGGGATGTTCAGGATCCCGATCACGATGCCCGCGGTCATCACCGATGAGCCCGAGTTGCCAAGGCCCAGGGGCTGGGCGAAGTAGTCGCGCAGCGCAGGGCCCACGGTGACCAGGGCGAAGATGCCGAAGACGACGGTCGGGATGCCGGCGATGATCTCGATCAGCGGCTTGACCCAGGCGCGCGTGCTCTTGGACGCATATTCCGCCAGGTAGATCGCGGCGAAAAGGCCGATGGGAACCGAAACCAGCATCGAGACGATGGTGATGTAAAGCGTGCCCCAGATCAGCGGGATGATGCCCAGATCGGACCCGCCACGGAAGTTCGGCGACCAGGTCAGGCTGAAGAAGAAATCCTGGATCGGATATTTGGTGAAGAAGTCGAAGGTCTCGCTGACCATGGACCAGACGATGCCGACCGTGGTCAGGATCGCGATCGACGACGAGACGATCAAGAGGGCCAGGATCACCTGCTCGACCCGGTTGCGGGCGCGAAAGTCCTTTCCGGCGCGGCTGACGCCCCAGAAAAGGCCAAGGACAGCCAGCACCAGGACAACGACCGTGCGTCCGGCGGCACCCCAATGCGACATCTCGCGATAGTCCTGCGCGGCGGCGAGCACGTCTTTCGACACGTCCGCGCCAAGCGCCACGCCAACGGCGGCAAGCCTGTCGCGCACGTTGGTGAATTCGGTGCGGATCATGCCCGCTTCTTCTTCGGTCATCTGTCCTTGCGCGACCGCAGTATCAAGACCGCCCGCCACCCGGCGCACGTCTGCCATCGTCAGTTCGGCCTGCGACGTATCAGCGACCAGGTCCGCAGGAAGCGCTGCGGAAATCCGGGCTTCGATCACCATGGGCTGCACAATCAGCCAGACAATCAGGGCGGCAAGCGAAGGGATGAGCACCGAGAGGGCACCATACCATCCGTAGTAAAGCGGGAGCGAGTGCAGAAGTCGGGGATTGCCCCCGGTTGACGCAAGCGCTCGCTGACGGGCCAGAAGATAGGCGGCGAGGCTCAGCACCGCGATCGCGGCGAGGATCATCAGGACGGACATCGGAGGGCCCCCGGAAAGGGTCGCAGGGAAAGGCGCGGGACCGTTAGGTCGGCCCCGCGCCCGGGATCAGCGTCTTATTCCAGCGGACCCATCGGGGTCTCGGCGGCAACGGCAGCCTGCGTGGCGGCCAGTTCCGGGTCGGAAACCAGACCGTAGGCAGCCAGCGGGCCATCCGGGCCAGCCATGTCGTTCGACACGAAGAACTCGATGTATTCCTTCAGGCCGGGGATCACGCCGATGTGGGCCTTCTTGACGTAGAAGTACAGCGGACGCGACACCGGGTATTCGCCCTTGGCGATCGATTCGGTCGAGGGAACGACGCCCGACATGGTCGCCACTTTCAGCTTGTCGGTGTTGTTTTCGTAGAACGACAGACCGAACACGCCGACGGCGTTCTTGTCGGCATCCAGACGGGCCAGCGTCTCGGTGTAGTCGCCGTCGATGTCGACCGACTTGCCGTCGGTGCGCAGCTCGTGGCACATCTTCTTGGCGTTGGCTTCCTTTTCCTTGTCGTCCTTGCCTTCAGCGGTCGCCATGAACAGGTCAAGCGCACCGGTGTCCTTGCAGCCCGCTTCGATCACCTTGATGTCGAAGACTTCACGGGTGCCATGCTTGGTGCCCGGAACGAAAGCCAGGATGTCCTGGGCCGGGAGGGCGGCGTTCACTTCGGCCCACTGGGCATTGGCGTTGTCGGCCAGCGCACCGTCCTTGACGACCTTGGCAGCCAGAGCGTTGTAGACGTCCGACGGGGTCAGGGCGAAGTCGGGGCCGTTCACGTCCGAGGCGAAGACGATCCCGTCATAGCCGATCCGGACTTCCATGATCTCTTCGACGCCGTTGGTTTTGCACAGGTCGATGTCCGACTGCGAGATGCGCGACGAGGAGTTGGCGATGTCGACGGTGTTTTCACCGACGCCTTCACACATCTTCTTGCGGCCCGCGCCCGAGCCGCCGCCTTCCACGACCGGGGTCGGGAAGTCGAAGTTTTCGCCGAAGGCTTCGGCAACGATGGTGGCGTAGGGCAGCACGGTCGAGGAACCGGTGACCTGGATCTGGTCGCGGGCAGCGGCCGGCATCGCGGCCGCAAAGGCCAGGACCGATGCGGTGAGGGAAAGGGATTTCATGGAGGCACTCCTGATTGCGTGCAGCATTAGTGGCGACCTGAGTGGAAGCCTAGATCGCCTCTAGTCGTGTCGCGTGACGCTTAGATTGCAGGATTGTAAAAGCTGTATGACAGAGAAATGACCCTGCGCGGGGATCAGCCTTGCCCGGTCGAGGGGCGTTTGCCCCGTCGATCCCTCACGGTCCGTCAGCCCAGGAACCGCTTAACGAGGTGAATCAATCGCATGACGCGCGCAGTGTAGGGCGGGAAAAGCAGGGGAAGCGCCAGGAACCGGTTCCGCAGCACCGCGCGTTCGTGGCTGAAGGCGCGGAAACCCGCTTCGCCATGCGCCGCGCCAAGGCCGGAAGTGTTGATCCCGCCGAACGGCAGGTTCAGATGGCTGTAGTGCACAAGCGTCAGGTTGACCCCAACCGCGCCTGACGTGGTCTGTCGCAGGACCGCGTCAACCCGCGCGCGGTCGCGGTCGAAGACATACAGCGCCAGCGGCTTGTCGCGTGCGTTGATCTTTGCCAGCACGGTGTCAAGCTGCGTGAAGGTCTCCACCGGCAGGATCGGACCGAAGATTTCTTCCTGCATCAGGCGCATATCCGGGCTGGTGTCCGCGATCAGGTGCGGTCCCACGGCCTGACCGTCTTGGCCGCCTTGCACAAGCTGCCTCGCCCCCTTGTCCATCGCATCCGCGATCAGCGCCGAAAGCCGCGCGGCATGGGCAGGCGAGACGATCCGGGCCAGATGCGGACTGGCCGCACCCGACCCGTAGGCCCGGGCGATTCGGGCGTTCAGCCTTTGCAGGAAGGCGTCCTTCACCGAGGCATGGACAAACAGGTGATCCGGAGAGATGCAGTTCTGGCCTGCGTTCAGGAACTTGCCGAAGGTGATCCAGTCCGCAGCCTGGTTCAGATCGGCATCCGGTCCGACGATGACGGGGGACTTTCCGCCCAGCTCCAGCGTGACCGAGGCGAGCGTCTTGGCGGCAGCGGCCATCACGATCCTGCCCACCGCCGGTGAGCCGGTGAAGAAGATGTGGTCGAAGGGCAGGGCGAGAAGCTCCTCGGCCACGGTCTTGTCGCCTTCGGCCACGGCGACCAGGTCCGGCGGGAAGGTGTCGGCGATCATCCTGGCGATGAGAGCGCTGGAAACCGGCGTCAGTTCCGACGGCTTGACGATCGCCGCGTTGCCGGCCGCAAGGCACGAGGCAAGCGGGCCAAGCGCCAGGTGGAACGGCAGGTTCCAGGGCGCGATGATCAGACAGGTGCCGCGCGGCTGGGGCGCGACATGGCCCGAGGATCCGAAGGTTGCCAGCGTCGGCCAGACCCGGCGTGGCCGCATCCACCGGCCAAGATGGCGACGGGCATGGCGGATTTCCTGCAGGGTGTTGAGATAATCCATCAGGATCGCCTCGGCCTCGGGACGACCAAGATCGGCGGCAAGGGCCGCGACGATGGCCGCTTCGTTCCGGCGCACCATGGCGGCCAGCCTGTCCAGCGCGGCCTTCCGCTCGGCCAATCCAAAGCTGCGGCGGCGGGTGTCATTCCCGGCCTTCATTGCGGAAAACAGCGTCTGGATGTCCGCGCTCATACCCGGACCTTATCCGATCCGCCGCGCAATCCCAGAAGGACGCGGCGTCAGGTCAGGCGAGTTCAGGCAGGAAGGCCGGGCAGGCAAGCTCCAGCCCTTCGGCGTAAACGACTTCATCCTCGTCGAAACGCAGGGTGTAAAGCCGGACGCTGCGGTGCAGCTCAAGGCTGACGAATTCGCCGTCGACCAGCCGCGAGGCCGGGATTGCCGCCACCGGCACACCATAAAGCGCCTGCGCCCGCCAGTCGCGGATCAGGACCGGCTGGCCGGGGGCAAGCAGAATGTCCTGATCGGGCCGGTCATGCCCCATGGTCGATGCGCGGACCCGAACAAGGTCCACCTGCTTGCGATGCACGACCGAGACCGAGGTCAGCCGCCGCGCACCTGCCCGGGTGACGATCCGGTCGCCCGGGGTCAGGTATTCGACCGGCAGCACGCCGTCGAGCGTGCGAACCATAGTGCCCGCGACCATGCCCTGAGCCTGAGGGATACCGGCCCCGCCCGATGATCTTGAAAATGGCGCGTCAGAGTCCACGGTGCCGCCTCATCCATTCTGGTCAGCCAAGCGTCGCAAGGGTTTGTGGTCCACATTCGATGCCAGTTCGGTCATTTCTGGGCAGTTGTGGCCTGATCCCGCTGGGGTTGTGGCGGGAATGGGGCGGTGCTTTTGGCTCTCGCCCCCCGGAACAGGGTTTGCTAGAAGGCGGCCCATGCGGGTGTGGCGAAACTGGCAGACGCACCAGATTTAGGTTCTGGCGCCGCAAGGCGTGGGGGTTCAAGTCCCTTCACCCGCACCATTCCAGCCCGCGTCCATGTGGCGGATTCCCCCTTACATCGGGCCGAAGGCTTTGCTAGAAGGCCGCCCAACGCGCGCAGGGTTCCGCCCTGTGCCTGTCAGGTATTGCGCGATCAGCGCCCGAAAGAAGCTTAGGAAGGACGTCCCCCCATGCAGGTCACCGAGACCCTGAACGAAGGCCTCAAGCGCGGCTACACCATCACGGTGACGGCGGCCGAACTGGACGCGAAGGTCCAGGAAAAGCTGATCGAGGCGCAGCCCGAGGTCGAGATCAAGGGCTTCCGGAAGGGCAAGGTGCCGCTGGCGATCCTGAAGAAGCAGTTCGGCACCCGCATCCTGGGCGACGCGATGCAGGAAGCCATTGACGCGGCGATGAAGGACCACTTCGACAAATCCGGCGACCGCCCGGCGCTGCAGCCCGAAGTCAAGATGGTCGGCGGCGAAAGCTGGAAAGAAGGCCAGGATGTCGTGGTCGAGATGACCTATGACGCGCTGCCGCCGATCCCGGATGTCGACGCGGGCAAGCTGAAGCTGGAACGCCTGATCGTGAAGGCCGACGACAAGGCCATCGACGAGGCGCTGGGCAACCTGGCGGGCTCGGCCAAGAATTTCGACGATCGCAAGAAGGGCTCGAAGGCCAAGTCGGGCGACCAGATCGTGATCGACTTCAAGGGCTCGGTCGACGGTGAGCTGTTCGAGGGCGGCTCGGCCGAGGATTATCCGCTGGAGCTTGGCTCGGGGTCCTTCATCCCGGGCTTCGAAGACCAGCTGATCGGCGCCAAGGTCGGCGACGAGGTTGCGGTCAACGTGTCCTTCCCGGAAAACTATGGTGCCGCGCATCTGGCCGGCAAGGCGGCGGTCTTCGCCTGCACCGTGAAAGCGGTGAAGGAACCAAAGCCGGCCGAGATCGACGACGAACTGGCCAAGAAGTTCGGTGCCGAGGATCTGGCAGCCCTCAAGGCCCAGATCGCCGAGCGGCTGGAAGCCGAATACAAGGGCGCTGCCCGTGCGGTGCTGAAGCGGTCGCTCTTGGACCAGCTGGATGGCATGGTCAAGTTCGACCTGCCCGCGAACCTGGTCGAAGCGGAAGCCGGTCAGATCGCGCACCAGCTGTACCACGAAGAGCATCCGGACGATCACGGCCACAGCCATGGCGCAATCGAGCCGACGGATGAGCACAAGAAGCTGGCCGAGCGTCGCGTGCGTCTGGGGCTTCTCCTGGCCGAAATCGGCCGGAAGGCCGAAGTTACCGTGACCGATGCCGAGATGACACAGGCCGTGCTGGCTGCCGCCCGCCAGTATCCGGGGCAGGAGCGTCAGTTCTTCGAATTCGTGCAGAAGAACCAGCAGATGCAGCAGCAGCTGCGCGCGCCGGTCTTCGAGGACAAGGTTGTCGACCACCTGGTCGGGCTGGCCAAGGTGACCGAGAAGGAGATCTCGAAAGAGAAGCTTCAGAAGGCCGTCGAAGCGCTGGACGAGATGTAAGAGACCGGTCAGGTCCGACAGGGAAAATCAGGCCGCGCCTTCGGGTGCGGCCTTTTCGTTTTGCGCCTCGGCCCGGATCACCAGGAGGCCCGCGCCGATCAGGGCCGCGATCCCGGCCCAGGCCAGCGTCGTGGGCAGCTGCGCCCAGAACAGCCAGCCCCACAAGACGCCCCAGATGATGAAGCTGTATTCGAAGGGTGCCACCGAAGACGACGGCGCCACCCGGTAGGCATAGGTCAGAAGCGACAGCCCGATGGACGCAATGACCCCGCAGGCCATGAAGAGAAGAAGGTCGCGCAGCGGCATCTCTTGCCAGCCGCGCGTCAGGAAGGCGAGCGAGGGATGGCTCGCGCCGTCGTAAGCGCCCGGCCCGAAAACGGCGGCGAGGGCAAGGGCGCTGGCCAGGAAAGTCAGGTTCCCCCAGAAGGTCATTGCGCCAGCGGTTTCGGTCCGCCCCAGGACGCGGGTGGCAAGTTGGGTCAGCGCATAGCCGAAGGCCCCAAGCACGGGCAGGAGCGCGGCGGGGTCGAAGACGCTGGCGCTGGGGTTGAAGATCATGAGCATCCCCGCGAACCCGGCGAGAAGGGCGATCAGGTTCATCGGCCCGATCCGTTCCTTGAAGATCACTGCGGCAGCAAGGGTGATGAAGAGGGGGGCGGTGAAGAACAGCGCCACCGTGTCGGCCATCGGCATTGCCGCCAGGCCCAGGTAGTAGGCGGTGTAGGCGACGAAGTTCAGAAAGCCGCGCGCCAGCATCCACCCCCAGTTCGGCGTGGTGATGGTGGAGAGCCGCCCGTCCAGCACCCGGACAATGATCAGGAGAAGCGGCACGGCCGTCAGGCTGCGAATGATCATCGCCTGATACAGAGGATAGTCGCCCGACAGCCGTTTCAGGATCACGTCTTGCAGGGAAAAGACCGCAATCCCGACGACAAGGGCAAGGATACCGCGCTGGGTGGCTGACAGCTGCATGGGGCCACGCTAGCCGGGGCCGTGCGCGCGGCTTGCCTGCCCCCGACACTGGCCGGTCAAAGTGCGGCAAGCTTTGCGGCGGTCTCTGGCATCCGCTTCAGCGTCGCGGCGATATGGGCGCGCCACTGCGGGCCACGCTCCATGGCGTCCTCATGGGCCTCGCGCAGTTCGTCCGGGCGGTCCTCGGCCAGGGCCTCGATCAGGAGGGCGGCCTGAGCGCGGTCCTTGCGCGCCTTCAGGCGGTCTGGGCCGGACCGGCGGTCGGCGACGATCAGCTTGTGGATGGCATAGGCCTCGGGCCGGGGGATCTGGATCAGGACGCCGGATCGGTAGAGGGCGGCGGCCTTGATCGGTTCGGCGATCAGGTAGTTGAGGAAATGGAGCGACTGCGCGGCGACGCCAAGGGCGGGAAGCTCGCGGATGTCCTCCTCCGGGCGGAAGGAGGGGGTGAGGAATTCGACCATCGCAGTCGAGGTCGTCTGCCGCCATTTCCAGACGGATGTTGTGCGGATGCCGGGCACGGGGTCGAAGTCCAGCGCCTTGAAGGTTTCGGCGAGGTCTTCCTCGACCTGGTCGCCAAGGGCCAAGGACAGGCGTTCGAACTGGGCGATGTCGATGTCGCCGGTCTGGGTCAGGTCGGTGTCGCCCAAGCGGACGCCCAGGTCCGCCTCGTACAGCTTGAAGGCCTGGGTGCCGACGACGGTGCCGCCCAGCCGGAAGACGCCCGCGCGCTCCATCCCCGCCAGAAGGCTGCCCGTGGTGCGGTCGAGGCTTGGCAGTCCCTCGGCCCGCAGGGTGCGGACGAGGCGCGTGCGTTCCTCGGCGCGGGCCTTGGCCTTGTTGGCCAGTTCAAGGTGGCGCGCCATGCGTTCAGCCATCTCCGGGCTGTCTTCGCCAAGGTAGCGGTTCCGGACCGATGTCCCGACGCGGTGTTCGTCGTACCAGTAGCCCTTGCCGTTGCGGACCAGCTTGTGCGGCCTGCCGATGATCGCAGAGGCCGCGTCGTCCATCAGGAGACGGCAGAGGTCATGATAGGCAGCGCGGGCGCGGGCGGAATGGGGGTGCAGCATCCTGTGCTCTACAGTTGTTGGAACTGTATAGCACAGAGTTTGCTCTACGGTAAAATCATTTGTAGAGCACGTCATGTACCACAGTCATGGTCGGTTGTTGTACATGCCCCACCGCAAAGAAAAACCGCGCCCGGATCACCCGGACGCGGCCTGCAAATCCCTGGCGGGAAAGGCTTATTCTTCCGACGCAGCCGCGCCCATTTCGTCGAACAGCTCGGCGATCTCGAACTCGGCCTGGGCTTCGGCTTCGGCTGCCAGTTCCGCCACCGACTTGCCCGAGGCCTGCAGCTCGGCCTCTTCGGGCGAACGGGCGACGTTCAGCTTGATCTTGACCGCGACTTCCGGGTGAAGCTGCACGGAAACGGTGTGCAGGCCCAGGTCCTTGATCGGGCGGTCCAGGACGATCTGCGAACGGTGGACGGTGAAGCCCGCCTCGGTTGCAGCCTCGGCTGCATCGCGCGGCGTGACCGAGCCGTAAAGCGCGCCGGCGTCCGACGCCGAGCGGATCACGATGAAGGTCTGGCCGTCCAGCTTGGCGCCGACAGCTTCGGCCTCCTTGCGGGTTTCCAGGTTGGTCGCTTCCAGCTGGGCCTTCTTCGCCTCGAACGACTTGATGTTCGAATCGTTGGCGCGCAGCGCCTTGCCCTGCGGCAGCAGGTAGTTGCGGGCGTAGCCGTCCTTGACGTTCACGACCTCGCCCATCTGGCCAAGCTTGGCCACACGTTCCAGAAGGATCACTTGCATGTCATGTGCTCCTTATTTCACGGCATAGGGCAGCAGGGCCAGGAAGCGGGCGCGCTTGATGGCCGCGGCCAGTTCACGCTGCTTCTTCGCCGAGACTGCGGTGATGCGGGACGGGACGATCTTGCCGCGCTCGGAGATGTAGCGCTGCAGCAGACGCGTGTCCTTGTAGTCGATCGCCGGAGCGTTGTCGCCCGAGAAGGGGCAAACCTTGCGGCGGCGGAAAAACGGTTTGTTCGCCATTTTGGATGTCCTTTCCTGGATCAACGACGCGGAGCGCCGAACGACGGGCGGTCGCCACGGTCACCGCCACGGTCGGGACGGTCGCCGAACGACGGACGCTCACGGCGTTCACCGCCGAACCCGCCACGGTCACCGCGATCCCCACGGTCGCCGTCACGCTCTTCGCGCTTCTGCATCTGGACCGACGGGCCATCGCCGTGCTTGTCGACCTTGATGGTCAGGACGCGCATCACGTCGTCATGCAGGCGCATCAGGCGTTCCATTTCCTGAACGGCCGCGGCAGGCGCGTCCGACTTCAGGAAGGCATAGTGGCCCTTGCGGTTCTTGTTGATCTTGTAGGCCATCGTCTTGACGCCCCAGTACTCGTTTTCAACGACTTTGCCGCCGTTGTCCGCGAGGACGGTCGAGAAGTGTTCGATAAGGCCTTCGGCTTGCGCGTTGGACAGGTCCTGGCGCGCGATGAAGACATGCTCGTAAAGAGGCATGCGGGCTTCCTTCGTTTCAGGGCGGCTTCATAGGACGGGCGAAACCCTTGTCCGCAGCCCGTCCACGAGAGGCATCGCCGGTTCATGGATAAGCGGAAAGGATGCGGCCTTATACAGACAACCCTTCGGGATGCAAGTGTCAGAGAATCCTAATTGCTCACGCTGCCCAGGGTCGCGTCGTCATTCAGGCAAGGCGGCCTCCGGTGGGTCCCGCGATGCTGCCCAGAAGATCGCGGGCTGCTTGCGCAGGAGCGGCACAGACAGGCTGACCCCGGGCACCGGCGGCAAGCCCGCGCGCCATCGCGACAAGCTTGACCGCCTCGGGCGCGGAATTGACCCCGGCGTATTTTCCCATCGCCTCGGCAGCGGTGCGGACCTCAAGCACATCAAGCGGTTGGCCAAGTTCGAACTTGCGCCGGATTGCGGGGGCGAGGAAAGGACAGGCGAAGTAGCCTGCGGCAAAGCCAAGTGCGGCGCCCTTCAGCATCAGGGCGGGCATGAAGGGCGTCAGCGCGCCGGCCGTGCCCGCCGCGCCCGCGCTTCCGGCAATGATGCCCGCGACGGCGCCAAGGCCAACTGTCCCGGCCATACAAGCCTTGTAGGCAGGATCGTTCGCGCCCACCCTCTCCCAGCTGGTAAGACCCATCGCTTAATATCCCCGCATCCAGTTGTCACCGTCGCAGTGAGGAAAGTTTGCCCGACGCGGAGTTTGGATCAAGTTTTTTGTCGACCCTCCGTCAGTCCGGACACCGAAAGGTGCGGTGACAAAGCCAAACCGTGCCTCGTCAGACCATTGACGTTTCCCTAACGCCGGCGCTCAACCCGTTGATTCCCTTGATGCGCTCTTCGTGTCCACCGTGGACATCTCCGACGATCTTTCGCCGCGCGGGCCTTAGCCCTTGGCGGGATCCTTCGGGCGGCGCAACTCGCGGACCTCGCGGACAAAGGTGTAGTCGTGGTAGCCAAGCCGCGCGGCGGGCAGGTAACGCGTGTAGTCCAGCCGTCCGTCGACAAGGCAGTCGTCGCGGATGTGAACGCCGACCACTTCCCCGATCAGCAGCTTTTCCGGCCCCAGGAGGTCGACCAGCCTGACCACCTTGCACTCCAGCGTTGCCGGAGCGTCCGCCACCCGCGGGCAGTCGATGGCCACACATTCCGCCTTGGCCACGCCTGCCGCCACGAATTCATCCGTCCCGCGCGGGAACCGGGCCGAGGTGGCGTTCATCGCCTCCAGTGCTGCCTCGGCCACGATGTTGACGGCGAAGACGCCCGACTCCACCGCATTGATCATGCTGTCGCGGTAGTCGCCCGCGAACATCACCTGAGGCGGTGTGTAGCCCACCGCGTTGAAGAAGGAATAGGGCGCGAGGTTGTCCCCCGTTGCGGCGCGGGTCGATATCCAGCCGATCGGGCGGGGAGAGACGATGGCCGAGAAGGGGCTGTGCGGCAGCCCGTGGCCATCGGCAGGTCGGTAGAACATGGGCAGGGTCCGTTTCACAAATTGATCGTGAGACTGCGCCATGTTACGGCGCGGTTCCAGTGGATTCGGATCGCAAGCCAAGGGTGGGAATTCAGCGGCGTGTACCGGCTTGAGGAAGAGACCGAAGACGACTGGTGGGAAGTCGAAGCCCTCTACGATCTCTGTTTTGCCCCGGGCCGCACGGCGCTGTCGTCCTACCGGCTGCGTGACGGGGTGCCGACCGTGGCCCCCCTGTGCCTGACGCTGCGCGATGACGACGGCGCGCTGGCCGCGGTGATCCGCTATTGGCCCGCGCTGATCGGCGAACATGATGTCCTTCTTCTTGGTCCGGTGGCCGTGCACCCGACGCACCAGGGCGAAGGTCTGGGGGCGCTTCTGATCAACGAAAGCCTGGCCGAGGCGCGGCGTCTGGGATGGGAGCGTGTGATGCTGGTGGGCGACGCGCCCTATTACGCGCGCTTTGGGTTCCGCAAGCTGGAAGGGGTGGAAATGCCGCCGCCCACCAACCCCGACCGGGTTCTGGGGCTGGACCTGAAGGCCGGTGCCTGGAATGGCGTCACCGGCGTTGTCAGCAAGGCCACCTGATAAGCCCATTGCCTGCGGGGCTGGGGTCCCCATATCTGTGCCATGGACCAGACATTTCCTTCTGCAGACACGGCCGACCTTGCCGCCCAGGTGGCAGGCCTTGCCCAACGCTACAAGCGCGCCAACGGGCCGGTGATCCGGCTGGTGACCCGGGTCGGCGGCACACTGGAAAACCAGCTTTCGGCCCTGCCGGAAAGCCTGCGCGACCAGATCGAATGGGTGACCGCCCGCGCGCTGGAGACCTCGTACCAGTTTGCCGGGCGGGCGCCGGACCTTGGGCAGAACGGTCCGATGGCGGCCGTCATCGCTTCGGGGGCGGCGGGCGGGGCGGGGGGACTGCCGACCGCCGTGGCCGAAATTCCGGTCACGGTGACCTTGTTCCTGAACGCGATCCGGGCCGAGGCACGTGAGGCGGGCCTTGATCCTGACGAGGACGGGGTGCGCGCCGAATGCCTGCAGGTGTTTGCCGCCGGGTCGCCTCTTGCGCAGGATGACGGGGTCAACACGTCCTTCGTCGCCTCGCGTCTGGCGCTGACCGGGGCCACGGTGCAGAACCTGATCGCCGCCATCGCCCCGAAGCTGGCTGTCGTGCTGGGCCAGAAGCTTGCCGCGCAGGCGGTGCCGGTGATCGGTGCCGTCTCGGGGGCCGCGCTGAATGCTGCCTTCCTGTCCTACTACCGCGAGATCGCCCGGATCCGCTTTGCGCTGCTGGCGCTGGCACGGCAGCACGGAACCGATGCGGTCGAGGCAGAGTTCCGGCTGGCGACCCGGCCGCCCAAGGTCATCAAGGCCTGACGCAGGTTGCAAGGCTCCTCCTCGCCCGGGTAAATGCCAGCAAGCGGGGAGAGCGCAGCATGAGCGTCGACGTCATCGAGAAACTGAAGTCTGCGGCCAGCGATCCGCGTCGGGTCTGGCTGGTCGGGGAAGCGGTCACCTATGCCGACCTTCTGGCCGGGACCGGCCGTCTGGCGAACACCCTGCTGGCGCTGGGCCTTGCGAAGGGCGACCGCCTGCTTCTGCAGGTCGAAAAGACCGAAGCCGTCCTGACGCTCTACCTTGCCTGCCTGCGGACCGGGGTGGTCTTCCTGCCGGTGAACCCAGGCTATACGGTGGCCGAGACCACGCATTTCCTGACCGATGCCGAGCCCGCGCTGGTTGTGACCGACGAGGGCAGGGCGGCCGCCCTTGCGGGTCTTGGTCCGCGGGTGATGGCGCTGCGCTATCTTATGAACCTGGCGGCGGGGCAGGGGGATGAGTTTGCGGACCCCGCGCCGCATCCCGACGATCTTGCCGCGATCCTCTACACCTCTGGCACCACCGGCCGTTCGAAGGGGGTGATGCTGACGCGCGAAAACCTGGCCTCGAACGCCGAGGCGCTGGTGGCGCTGTGGCAGTTCACGGACCGGGATGTCCTCCTCCACGCGCTGCCGGTGTTTCATACCCACGGGCTGTTCGTGGCGACCAACTGCGTTCTTTATTCCGGCGCGGCGATGATCTTCCAGCGCAGCTTTTCCCCGGCCGCTGTTCTGGCTGCTTTGCCTCGGTCGACGGTGATGATGGGGGTGCCGACGTTCTACACGCGGCTGCTGTCTGACCCCGGTCTAACGCGCGAGGCCTGCGACCATGTCCGGCTTTTCATCTCGGGATCGGCCCCCCTTTCGCCCGCGACCCACGCGGAATGGCGGGACCGGACGGGCCACGCGATCCTGGAACGCTACGGGATGACCGAGACCAACATGATCACCTCGAACCCCTGTGAAGGCGTGCGGCGGGCGGGGACGGTGGGGATGCCGCTGCCGGGGGTGGAGGTGCGGATCACCGGGCCGGAGGGTTTGCTGCCCCAGGGTGAGCCGGGGGCGATCGAGGTCAGGGGGCCGAACGTCTTCAAGGGCTACTGGCGGCTGCCCGAGAAGACGGCCGAGGAATTCCGCGACGGCTGGTTCGTCACGGGCGACATGGGGGCCTTCGATGCCGAGGGCTACCTCACGATCCTGGGCCGGGCGAAGGACCTGGTCATCACCGGGGGGCTGAACGTCTACCCGGCCGAGGTCGAGGCCGCGCTGGACGATCTGCCGGGGGTCACGGCCAGCGCGGTCATCGGGGTGCCGCATCCGGACTTCGGCGAGGCCGTGGTGGCCTGTGTGGTGGGGCAGGCGGAACCGGAGGCGGTCCGGGCGGCCCTGCGGGACAGGCTGGCGGCCTTCAAGATTCCGAAACGGGTGATCGTGATGGAAGAACTGCCCCGGAACGCTATGGGGAAGGTCCAGAAGGCCGAGCTGCGGCGCCAGTATGCCGGGCTGTTTCCGGTCGCCTGACCCAGCCGTCGTGCGGGACTGTCCACGGTGGACAAAAGCCGTCACACAAACAATATCAGTGAGTTAGACGCGGACGTTAGGGGTCGGTTAACCTGCGGCAGACGGCAGCATTCCCGCCCCATTTCGCAACTTTCCGGTCTTGCGCCTGGTATCGACGGGAGAAGAGGTCAGGCCGCGCGCAGCGGTTCGGGATTGGCGAGTTTCCGCAGCACGGTCAGGTTGTCCAACCCTTTCAGAACGACCTCGGGGTCCAGGCCGAAATCGACCAGGCAGGCCACTTCATCGACGTCCAGCCGGGCGAGCTTGTCCACTGTCGCCAGGCATTTGTCGTAGGAGCCGAGCAGGCTTCCCATGTAGAAGTACTTCTCGAAGGAGGCCTCAAGCGCTGCTTCGGCAAGGTCCGGGGTCAATTGCGCAAGGTCGATGCGGCTTGGATCCTTGAGGAAGGGAACCGAGGCGAGGTGCCGCGATGCAAGATCGAAGGAAGCACCAAGATAGGCCATCATTGGCGCGCGGGCGAGATCGTGCACTTCGTCATCGTCGTCACCGACAAGCGTATGCAGCATCAGCGTGACAGTCCCCCGCCCCTGGTGACCTGCCGCGTGGCGGCTTTCGCGATAGAGCACGATCTTTTCGGCAAGGTCCTCGACCGTCTGGCCCAGAAGATGGGTCAGCACATTGGCGCCGATTGCGCCTGCTTCGCGGAAGGTTTCAGGGTTTGCCGCCGCAGTGATCCAGATTGGCAGTTCGGCCTGAACGGGGCGCGGCATGATCCGCACCTCGACCTCTTCGCCAAGCGGATTGCGGGCACGGTGCGGCTCGCCGCGCCAAAGCTGCCGCAAACGTTCGGTCTTGTCCCGAAATACCTGCTTGCGATTGCCGAAGTCGTCCTGTCGGCCTGAAATGACGAAATCATTCGGCACCCAGCCGCTGGCAATCCCAAGACCGATGCGTCCGCCCGAGATATTGTCGACGACGGACCATTCTTCCGCCACGCGGATCGGGTCATGCAGCGGCAGGACCACGCTCCCCGCGCAGATCTGAACGCGACGGGTGATCCCGGCAAGGGCCGCCGCAAGCACCGATGGATTGGGCGAGAGGCCGCCAAAACTGTGGAAGTGGCGTTCGGGGACCCAGAGCCTGGCGATGCCGTTCGCATCTGCCCAGCGGCCCGCATTGAAGATCAGATCGTACTTGCCCTCGCGTCCGGCTTCTGAAGTGTCGTTTGCAAAGAAGAAGAGACCGAATTCCATGATCGCACCCGGCGAAGATTGCTGAAATCGCGGCAATCCTAGCGGCAAGCGCGGCGGACACGTTTGATCCCGATCAAACCGGGCCGAGGCAGGTGCAGACAAACTGTTTCGGCAAAGCCGTCAGTGACCCGGTCGGCGACGGCTATTCGGTGACCGTCGCCAGCCAGTCCATCAGCCGTGGCCGCGCGGTTTCGGCGCCTTCGGCCTTGGCGGCGTCGATCACCCTGCGCGCTTCGGACAGGTCCACCCGGCGCAACAGTGCTTTCACCGGCCCGACCGAGGCGGGGCGCATAGACAGGGTGCGGAAGCCGATGGCGGCCAAGGCCAGCGCCTCGATGGGGCGGCCGGCGTCTTCGCCGCAGAAGGAAAGCGTGGTGCCGGTCTCGGCGCAGCGGGCGACGATGAGTTCGAGGAAGTTCAGGAAGGTCAGGTTCAGCGTGTCGTAGCGGCGGCGCACAAGTTCGTTCTCGCGGTCGGCGGCGAAGAAGAACTGCTTGAGGTCATTGCCGCCGACGCTGATGAAATCGGTCAGCTCGAAAAAGCTTTTCGGCGCGAAGGCGAGGCTTGGCGTCTCCATCATCGCGCCGATTTCGACGCTGTCGGGAACAGGGTGGCCCAGCGACTTTTCGCGGTGCAATTCGCGCAGGACATGGCCGCGGGCGGCCTGGAATTCGCTCATCTCGGTGATGAGGGGGAACATCACCGTCAGGGGCCGACCGTTCGCCGCCCGGATCAGCGCCTGGATCTGCATGCGCAGGACACCGGGCTTGTCGAGGCCGACGCGGACCGCGCGCCAGCCCATGGCGGGGTTCGGCTCTTCGGGCGGCTTCATGTAGGGCAGCACCTTGTCGGACCCGATGTCGAGGGTGCGGAAGGCCACGCGCTTGCCCTTGGCGGCGTCCATCACGCGGGCGTAAAGCTTGGCCAGTTCGGCGCGTTGCGGCATCTTGGAGCGGACGAGGAACTGAAGCTCGGTGCGGAAGAGGCCCACGCCTTCGGCGCCTGACCCTTCCAGGCTGGGCAGGTCGGCCATAAGCCCTGCGTTCATGTGGAGCGCGATGGTCGTGCCGCAGAGGGTGGTGGCGGGCAGGGACCGGAGCGAGGCGTAGCGCTTCTGCGCCTCGGCCTGCATGGCGATCTTGTCGCGGAAGGCGCGGGCGACGGTTTCCTCGGGCCGCAGGTGCACGATGCCCTGGTCGCCGTCGACAAGGATCGGGTCGCCGTTCAGCGCCTCGGTCACGACGCGGCTGGCGTTGATGACGAGGGGAATCGCAAGCGCGCGGGCGACGATGGCGGCATGCGAGCCGACGGAGCCTTCTTCGAGCACGACGCCCTTCAGCTTGCGGCCGTAGTCGAGAAGCTCGGCGGGGCCGATGTTGCGGGCGACGAGGACGGGGTTGTCGGGCATCTCGGCCCCGGTGTCGCGGCCCTGGCCGGTCAGGATGCGGAGGAGCCGGTTCGACAGGTCGTCGAGGTCCTGCAGGCGTTCGCGCAGGTACTGGTCGGGGACCTGTTCCATCCGGGCGCGGGCGGCGGACTGTTCCTTTTCGACCGCCGCCTCGGCGGAGAGGCCACGCATGATGTCTTCTTCCATCCGGCGCAGCCAGCCGCGGGAATGGGCGAACATCCGGTAGGCTTCAAGCACCTGCTTCTGGTCCTTGTCCAGCTGCTGCGCCTCCAGAAGGTCGTCGATGGACACGCGCAACTCGCCCACGGCGGCGCGGATGCGGTCGATCTCGGTCAGAGGGTCATCGGCCACGGGGTTGGTGATGACGACGCGGGGTTCATGCAGCCAGACCCGGCCCTCGGCCGCGCCTTCCTGGCCGGAGGTGGCGCGAAACATCTCGGGCTGCTTGTGAAGCGCCCGCATCGCCCCGTCGCCGGACGTGAAGGCCCCAAGCTCGGTCATTTCGGCCACCACCATGGCCACGACGTCCAGAGCATAGATCTCGTCTTCGGTGTATTGCCGGGCGGTTCTGGACTGGACGACAAGAACACCAAGCTTTTCGCCGACGCGCTGGATCGGTACACCGAGGAACGAGGAAAAAAGCTCTTCCCCCGTCTCGGGCATGTAGCGAAAACCCTTTTCAGAGGGCGCATCGGCGGTGTTCACCGGCTGGCCGGTCCGTGCGACGCGGCCGACAAGGCCTTCGCCAAGCTTCATCCGGGTCTGGTGGACGGCTTCCTTCTTCAGCCCCTCGGTCGCGCAGAGTTCCAGCGTCTCGGGGTCGCGGAAAAGGTAGATCGAGCAGACTTCGGTCCCCATGCTGTCGGCGATCAGGTGGGTGATGCGATCAAGCCGGTCCTGACCTTCGGCCGAGACGGACAGCACGTCGCGCAGGCGGCGCAGAAGCTTGCGGCTGTCGCTTTCGCTGCGTTCGGGCATCGGAGGCGTCCTTCTGGTCTTCCTCTCTCTATAGGGGGCGGGGGGGCGGATGGAAATGGAATTGCTGATCCGGAAGGGCGGTGGAATTGCGGCTGCCTGCGGATTGGGCGGGCGGGAACCGATTTCGCGCTGGGTGCTTGGCTAAGGCAAGGCTGGGCGGAGGCGGGAATGATCAGGGCGGATGTGGCGGTGGTGGGGGGCAGCTTTGCTGGGGTGTCGGCGGCGATCATGCTGGCGCGGGCGCGGCGGCGGGTGGTGATCATCGACGAAGGCGCGACGCGGAACCGCTATGCCCATGCCTCGCACGGGTTTCTGGGGATGGACGGCGCAGCGCCCGAGGCGATCCGGGCCAAGGGCCTGGCGGAGGTGCTGGCCTATCCCACGGCGCAAGTGGTGGACGGCCGCGTCACGCGGATCACGGGGGCGGCGGGGGCTTTCGTGCTGGAGGGGCCGCAGGATGTGCAGGCGGCGCGGGTGATCCTGGCCTTCGGGCAAAGGGACCGGCTGCCGGATATTCCGGGGCTGGCGGAGTGTTGGGGCAAGACCGTTGCGCAGTGCCCTTACTGCCATGGATATGAGCTTGCGGACCGGACGACGGGGCTTCTGGCCTGGGAGGCGATCCCGATGCACCATTCCGTTCACCTGGCCGACTGGACCGATGACCTGATTCTTCTGGAGAACGGGGTGGAGGTGTCGGCAGAGCAGGCCGGAAAGCTGGCGCGACCGGGACTTCGGCGGCAGGGCGGCCAGGTGGTGCGGGTCCACCATTCCGATGGCGTTATCGAGGCGGTGGAGCTGGAGGGTGGCGCGCGGGTGGAAATGCGGGCCCTGTATCTGGTGACGTGGCAGGAACCTGCGTCGCCCTTGGGCGAAGAACTGGGATGCGAAATGGTCGAGACGGCGATGGGGCGACATCTGAAGGTGGATGACCACCAGCGGACCTCGGTGCCGGGGGTGTTCGCGGCAGGCGACCTTGCGCGGCCCTATCCCTCGGCTACGCAGGCGGCGTCGACGGGAAACCGGGCGGGGGCGGCCTGCCACCAGGACTTGCTGGGGATACTGGAGGAGTGAGACGGGTGGGGTCAGGTCCTCTTGCCCATTGCTGAATGCTGCGATCAACTTCAATCCGTATCCAGGTGCAGGCGCGGGAATGCTTTCGGACAGGCTTGATGACTTGCTGCGCCGCACGATTCTTTTGCGTCTTGCCCGGATTGCTGTGCAGGCGGTCAGGCCCGAGGACGGCAGGTTCGACCACCGTTTCCTAAGCGCTTTCGCGTCCGCATCCTGGCTGGTTTGCACTATGCGTCTTGCGCGACGCACGCTAGAGGCAATGCCGCAGCGCGTTATTGATGTGATGGCGGAAGATGCGCAGGCCGGTCGGCCGGGCCAGAGGCTCGCGGACTACCTTTCTCAGGGGTGGCGACCCGAGGGATGGCTGACACCGTCCGAACGCCGTGTCGCGCGGACCTACATGACCAACCCGCTGACTCGCGCCGTAGCCAAGGAAATGATGCGGCTGCGGGCGAGGGCAAACTAGCTGGTCGCGCCTTACGCCTTTTCCAGTTCGAACGTGTCGTGGAGCGCCTGGACGGCGAGTTCCATGTACTTGCGGTCGATCAGGACGGAGATCTTGATCTCTGACGTGGTGATGACCTTGATGTTCACGTTTTCCGCCGCGAGGGCCGCGAACATCTTGGCCGCGACGCCGACCTGGGACCGCATCCCGATCCCGACGACCGAGACCTTGGCGACGTCGCTGTCGGTCACCAGTTCGGAATAAACGAACTTGCCTGCGGCGCTTGCGTCCTCGATCGCCTTCTTTGCGCGGTCCACCTGGTTGGTGGGAAGGCTGAAGGTCATGTCGGTGTAGGCGCGCTTGTCGGCGGGATTGTCGAGTTCGCTGATGTTCTGGACGATCATGTCCACGTTCACCCCGGCATCGGCGAGCGACCCGAAGATCGCGGCGGCGACGCCCGGCCGGTCCTCGACGCGCAGGAGGGTCATCTTGGCTTCGTCGCGGCTGTAGGCGACGCCGGATACTACTTTCGATTCCATGATCTCATCCTCGTCGCAAACCAGGGTTCCAGAGGTTTCATCGGTGTCTTCAAAGGAGGACAGCACCCGCAGCCGCACCTTGTAGCGCATGGCAAGCTCTACGGACCGCGTCTGCAGCACCTTGGCGCCCAGCGAGGCCAGTTCCAGCATCTCTTCGAAGGCGATCTTCGGAAGCTTCCGGGCCTTGGGGCTGATGCGGGGGTCGGTGGTGTAGACCCCGTCCACGTCGGTGTAGATGTCGCAGCGTTCCGCGCCGAAAGCGGCGGCGAAGGCCACGGCGGTGGTGTCCGACCCGCCCCGGCCAAGGGTGGTGATCCGGCCTTCGGGGCTAAGGCCCTGAAAGCCCGCGACCACGGCGACCTTGAAGCCTTCGGCGAACTTCGCGTCGATATTCGCGCGCGGGATGTCGACGAAGCGGGCCGAGGAATGGGCCGAGGTGGTGTTGATCGGCACCTGCCAGCCCTGCCAGCTGCGCGCGGCGATGCCCATTTCCTGCAGGCGCAGCGCCATCAGGCCCGCAGTGACGTTCTCGCCACTTGATACGACGGCATCGTATTCGCGCGCGTCGTAGAGTTTCGAGGTGGTCTCGACCCAGCCGACAAGCTCGTTGGTCTTGCCCGACATCGCGCTGACGATGACGATGACGTCATAGCCGCGCTCGACCTCGGCCTGCACCTTCTTCGCGGCATTCTCGATCCGCGCCAGATCGGCGACCGAGGTTCCGCCGAATTTCATCACCAGAAGCGGCATGGTCCCCCCCTAAGGGCCCGTCAAATCCCCGCGCCTCATATGCAAGGCCAAAGGGCGGTGCAAGTGGCGATGGCTGCGAAAATGAGCGCTTGCGCGCAAGTCTTTCGTCTCGTCGTCGGGGCTTGCGCCCTCCTCCTCGGGCGCTGGTGGCGCTGCCCCCAAACCCCCGGAGTATTTGAACAAGGGCAAGAGCATTTGCCCATTCCCAAATACTCCCGCCGGAGGCTGCAATGAGGAGGAGGGCGCAAGCCCCGACGACGAGAGGAAAGTCTTGCGGCGGCAGCCGCGCTATTTGATCAAGGCCCGCCAGCCGATGTCGCGGCGGCAGAAGCCACCGGGCCAGTCGATGCGGTCGACCATGGCGTAGGCGCGGTCGTGGGCCTCGCGCAGGGTCGCGCCGCGGGCGGTGACGTTCAGGACCCGGCCGCCGGTGGCGATGATCTGGGCGTCGCGCTGGGCGGTGCCGGCGTGGAAGACCATGTGGCGGCTGTCTTCGGGGAGCTCTTCCAGCCCGCGGATTTGCGATCCCTTGGCATAGGCGCCGGGATAGCCCTCGGTTGCCATGACCACGGTCAGGGCATGGTCGTCGGCCCAGTTGACCTGGGTCTCGGCCAGGCGCCCTTCGGCGCAGGCGAGCATCAGGTCGAGCGCCTGCGCGCCGAGGCGCATCATCAGGACCTGCGCCTCGGGGTCGCCGAAGCGGGCGTTGTATTCAACAAGGCGGGCGCGGCCGTTGTCGATCATCAGGCCCGCGTAGAGGACCCCCTGGTAGGGCGTGCCGCGCCGGGCCATCTCGCGGATCGTGGGCAGGACGATCTGGTTCAGCGCCTGTTGCTGGAGCGCCTCGGTCAGGACCGGGGCGGGGGAATAGGCGCCCATGCCGCCGGTGTTGGGGCCGGTGTCGCCGTCAAAGGCGCGCTTGTGGTCCTGGGCGGTGCCGATGGGGAGCGCGTTGGTGCCGTCGGTGAGGATGAAGAAGCTCGCCTCCTCGCCCGCCATGAACTCTTCGATGACAACCTCGGCGCCTGCCGCGCCGAATTCGCCGCCGAACATGTCGTCGATAGCGGCAAGCGCCTCGGCTTCGGTCATCGCGACGATAACGCCCTTTCCGGCGGCGAGACCGTCGGCCTTGACGACGATGGGCGCGCCTTGGGCGCGGATGTAGGCTTTTGCCGGGGCGGCTTCGGTGAAGCGGGCCCAGGCGGCGGTGGGGGCGGCGCAGGCGTCGCAGATGTCCTTGGTGAAGGCCTTGGACGCCTCCAGCTTCGCGGCGGCGGCGGAGGGGCCGAAGGTCAGAAGGCCCGCAGCGCGGCAGGCGTCGGCGACCCCGGCGGCGAGGGGGGCCTCGGGGCCGACGATGACGAAGTCGATGGCGTTTTCCTCGCAGAACGTCACCACGGCGGCCCCGTCGAGGATGTCGATGTCGGCGCATTCGGCGAGCATCGCGATGCCCGCATTGCCGGGGGCGACGATCAGCCGGTCGGTCTTGGGGTTCTGCTTCACCGCCCAGGCGAGGGCATGTTCGCGACCGCCAGAGCCGAGGATCAGGATGTTCATGGCCGCGCCCCCGCTTGGACTTTTCCTTCGGGCGTCATAGGGTCGGGGGCGAGCGAGGGCAAGCATGGACCTGCCATGGACCTGATCGACGACGGCCCCGCCTCGGGCGGTGAGCCACGAGGCAACCAACCGGAATACACCGTGTCCGAGCTTTCGGGTGCGGTGAAGCGGGTGATCGAGGGGGAGTTCGGGCTTGTTCGCGTGCGCGGCGAGGTGGGGCGGGTGTCGCGGCCGGCCTCGGGGCATCTCTATTTCGACCTGAAGGATGACCGGAGCGTGATCGCGGCGATCAGCTGGAAGGGGCAGGTCGCGCGGATGCAGGTCCGGCCCGAGGAGGGGATGGAGGTCGTGGCCACGGGGCGGATGACCACCTTTCCCGGCCAGTCGAAGTATCAGCTGATCGTCGAGGACGTGGCCCCGGCGGGGGCGGGCGCGCTGATGGCGATGCTGGAAAAGCGGAAGGCGGCGCTGGGGGCGGAGGGGTTGTTTGATCCCACGCGGAAGAAGCCCATTCCGTATCTGCCGAAGGTGATCGGGGTGGTGACCTCGCCCTCGGGGGCGGTGATCCGGGACATCCTGCACCGGCTGCGCGACCGCTTTCCCCGGCATGTGCTGGTCTGGCCGGTGGCGGTGCAGGGGCAGGATTGCGCGGCGCAGGTGGCGGCGGCGATCCGGGGGTTCAACGCGATCGAACCGGGCGGGCCGATCCCGCGGCCGGATGTGCTGATCGTCGCGCGGGGGGGCGGGTCGCTGGAGGACCTGTGGGGGTTCAACGAGGAGATCGTGGTGCGGGCGGCGGCGGGGTCGGCGATCCCGTTGATCTCGGCTGTCGGGCACGAGACGGACACGACGCTGATCGACTATGCGGCGGACCTGCGGGCGCCGACCCCTACGGCTGCGGCAGAACTGGCGGTGCCGGTGCGGCTTGAGCTGCTGGCGACGCTGGAGGCGCTGGGGGCGCGGTTGGTACGGGGGATCGGGCAGGGGGTTGTGCAGCGGCGGCAGCGGTTGCGGGATCTGTCCCGGGCGCTACCCCGGGTAGAGACGCTGGTCGCTACCCCTCGGCAGCGGCTGGATGCAGCGGGCCTGCGGTTGGGGTCGGCGCTGGGGCTGGCGGTAACGAAGAAACACCGAGAGTTCGACCGGGTCGCGGGGCGGCTGCAGCCGCAGGCCCTTCGGGGGCTGGTGGCGCGGCACCGGGATCAGTTGGGTGCGCGGGAGGAGCGGTTGGGTCGGGCGATCCTGCTTCGGCTGGAACGCCGGGGAGAGCGGTTGGAGGCGGTCGCGGCCCGGCTTGCCCCGGCGCTGGCGCGGATGCTGAGCGAAGCGGGGCGGAAGGTATCGGACGGGCGGCGGGACCTGGGACGGCTGGCGGAACGGATGGACGCGGCCTTGGACCAGCGGTTCCGCAGGCTGGCGGACCGGCTGGAGGCGCTGGACCGGACCCGGGTGACGCTGGGCTATCATGAGACGCTGAAGCGGGGCTATGCGGTCGTCCGGGGGGACGGGGCGGTTGTCACCTCGAAGGCCGGGGCAGAGAAGGCGGGGAGCCTGGAGATCGAGTTCCGGGATGGGCGGATGGTGGTGGGTGGCAGGCCCGGGAAGCGCGCGAAGGGCGATGGAGACGGGGGGCAGGGAAGCCTGTTCTGACCGGGGTGTCCACGCTGGCCACATCTGCCGATGCAAGGCAGATCAAGGGCTTGGTCCGTCGCGTTAGGGTGGACTTGACCTTGTTGCCATGGGGGGACGATTTTTCTGCGAAAAATCGGATCTGATCCTTCGCAGAAGGATCGTGCTTTCGTCGCGCGAGGGTCAGACGCCGAAATAGCCTTCGCAGGTCACGACGTCGTCTGCCGGGTAAAGCATGATCGGCGCGGTCGTCCGGTCGCCGTCGAGCCAGGCCATCAGCCAGTCGCCGCGGTCGTGGTAGGTCCAGCAAAAGGGCGTATCCACCCCCAGATAATCGAAGCAGATCTGGTCGCCTTGGGGACGCCAGGTGCCTTCAAGACATTGCGCCGCATCGCGCCAGATCGCCCGGCGACCGGGGAGGAAGGTTTCCACCCCATAGCGACCGGTCTGGTCGTGGGTGTCGAAGGTGCGGCCTTCGACGAAGGATTCGAAATCCCCGGGGGAAAGGGGAGGATCGCCGCCTTCCGGAAGCGATTGCGCCGATGCCATCCCGACCAGCACGAGGCCAAGCGGGAGCGCCAGCCGAGAGATAGCCTTGAGCCGCATCAGACGCCGACCTCGGGGCCGGGGCAGGACAGGGGGGCGGAGGCGTCTTCGACCACAACCGGTTCGATCTCGGGCGGGTTCGTCAGGTAGCGGGCAAGAAGGCCGGTGCCTGACTGCGTGACGATCCAGCAATCGGGTTCTGGGTCGTCTTCGTAGCGAAAGCAGATTTCGCCCGCTTCGGAATACCAGTGGCCAAGTTTGCAGTCGTCGCCGAGGGGCGACCAGCGGACGCGGCGGTTGGGGAGGTATTCCTCGACCCCGTAAACGGTGCCGAATTCGGACCAGGTCATCGTGCGCCCAAGGGTGAGCGCGTCGAACGCGTCTGCATCGAGCGGTTCTTCCGCAAATCCGGGAGCGGCGGCGAAGAGAAGGGCCAGGATGATGCGCATGTCAGACACCGACGTCCGGGCCGGGACAGGAGAGGGGGGTGGCGGCCTCTGTCACCTCTTGCGCGGGGTCTTCGGGGCTGGCGGTCACGGGTTTGGCAAAGACCGCCGCGCCCTCGCGCCAGTAGAGCCAGCAATGCGTGCCCTCGCGGGCTGGGTAGACGAAGCAGACCGCATCGCCGTCTGCGAACCAGCTGCCGTCCAGGCAGGGGCCGCCGGTATCGGCGTCACGGACGCGGCGGTCCGGGAAATAGGCCTCGGACCCGTAGACCTGGCCGTCCACCGCATAGTCGAGCGTCTTGCCGACCGACCAGGCGTCGAACTCGTCGGGCGACATCGGGGTTTGGGAATTGGCTGTCTGGGCAGCGGCGGCCTGCGCGGCAAGAAAAAGGGCGGCGGCAAGTCGCATCCTAGACCCCGATATCGGGTCCGGGGCAGGGAAGCGGCTGGGCGTCGGCGCTGACCTCGTAAAGCTCTTCGCCCGGACCCCCGCCGACCGATAGCGCCACAAGGGCGCCGTTCCTCAGCCAGAAGGTCCAGCAAGACGGGGTCGGGTCGTATTCATAGACAAAGCAGATGTCTTCGCCCGAGGGATACCAGCTGCCATACTGGCATTCGTTGGGCGCGACGCTCCACCTGACCTTGCGGTTCGGCAGGTATTCCTCGATCCCGAAGACGCTGTCCGACTGGCGGTAGGTGATGGTCTTGCCGGTGACGTGGGATTCGAACGCCTCGGCCGTGATCGGGGTTTCGGCGAAGGCGGGGGCGGACAGGAGTGAAGCAAGGACCAGGGCGCGCATCGGTCAGACCCCGACATCGGGACCGGGGCAGGAAAGCGCCTGGTCGGTATGGGAGACCTCGCGGATTTCGAGGTCGAGGGGGCTGTTCGAAGCGAGGAACGTGGCGGTGCCGTAGAGCCGGTCGCCGTCCAGGAACATGCGCCAGCAAGCCGAGAGCCGGCCGTCCAGATAGGCGAAACAGATCTGGTCGCCGTCCTCGAACCACTGGGCGGGGAAGCAGGCATCGCCGTCAAAGGCCCAGACAAGGGTGCGGTCCGGGCCGTAGTCGGCGGTGCCACGGGCGCCGCTGCTGTAGACATAGCTGATGGTGTTCTGGCCGACATGGGCCTGGAACTCGGCCCCGGTCAGGGGTCGTTCAGCCGGGGGCGTGTCCGCCAGTGTCGGTGTGGCCAGAAGCGTCCCGAGGACCAGCGCACGCATGTCGATCAGACGCCCACGTCGGGACCGGCACAGGGCAAGGGGCCGCCGTCGCGGGAGGATTCGAGGATTTCCCACCCGCCGCCGTCGCCCATGTAGCGGCCCCGGATCTTGCCATTTTCAAGGAAGTAGAGCCAGCAGGCGGGGGTCGGGTCGTTTTCATATTGGAAGCAGATCTGGTCGTCGTCCTGATACCAGACGCCGTAGATGCAGAGGTCGCCCTCGAAGGCCCAGCGGACACGGCGGCCGTCGAGGTATTCCTCGGTCCCGAAAAGGCCGTTGCCGTAGTCGTAGGTGATGGTGTCGCCCCTCGTTGCGGCGTCAAAGCCTGCGGCGTCGAGCGGGGTTTCCGCAAGGGCTGGGGTGGCGGCGAGGATCAGGGGCAGGAGGAGGGCGCGCATCGGTCTCTCGGGTTCAGACAGCGGCGGGATGGTGCCAGAGGCGGGCCGGAAAGGCCAGTCAAGGGAATGTGTCCGCGTGGGTCGGGGAGGGTCGGGAATTCCGCCATCGGGCAAGGTGGGGGCCGATGGCCCGACGCCAGGTGCGGGGGGAAAGGGCCAGGGCACAGGCGACGGGGAGGGGCCAGGGGAGGCGCGGGGCCTCGTCCGGCAGGCGGAGCGCGGGGAACGGGCGCGACGGGTGGACGTGGTGGTCGGAATGGCGGGGGGCATTCAGCATCAGCGCCGAAGAGAACCAGTGCGCGGTGTTCCAGCTGTGGGCGGGGCCGACGGGTTCAAGCTTGCCCTCCGGGTGGCGGGCGCGGGTCAGGCCGTAGTGCTGGACGTAGTCGGACAGGAGGATCTGGCTTTGGGCATGGACGGCGAGAGCGGTCCAGACCAGGAGCCCCGGGAGGCCCGCGATGACGGTGGCGAGCGCCAGGGCAGCAAGCCCCCCGGCAAGATAGGCGATGTAGGGGTTCGGCCCGAAATGGCCGCTGCGCTGGCGGAGCGCGGTTTCGGCGGCCAGGCCTTCGCGAAAGCTGCCCATCCAGGCGCGGGGGGCAAAGCGGTAGAAGCTTTCGCCTTCGCGCGCGGTGTTCGGGTCGTTTCGGCTGGCGACGTGGCGGTGGTGAACAAGACGGTGGGCGCTGGCGTGCTGGCCGAAAAGAAGCGCGGTGTAGACGGCGGCGCCGAGGCGGAAGTGCTCACGCCGGGGGCGGTGGATCAGTTCGTGCGCGGCGGGGTGGGCGACCTGACCCAGCCAGAAGCCGGTGGCGAAGAAGAGGAGCAGACGTTCGCCGGTCGTCAGGGGGCCGGGTCCGGCGATGGCCCAGGTGGCCAGGGGCGGAAGCATCAGCGCGCCAAGGCCTGCGGCGATGAGGACGATGTCGGCGCCGGGAAATTCGTCCCCTTCGGTCTGGCCTGCGGTGAGGGGCACGAGCTGGTCAAGAAGGACGGACAAGATGCTCATGTACAGGAAGGCGGCCCAGAGCCAGGCCCCGCCAACGGTCGCGCCAAGCGCGAGAAGCGGCAGCGGCAGGAGTGACGCCACGGCGAAGGCCGCAAGGGGCAGGGGTCGGGCGGTATCGGCTTGCGTGGCCATGGGGTCCGGGGTTGACTGCGGCCTGAGCCGGAAGGGATGGAGGAGAGCTTGGGCGATTTAATGGCATCTGCAACTGCCATAGTGTCGCTGGTGGCGGCCCTTTGCTACTGGCTGGTCTACGCGACGCGGGCAGAGAAGGGTTTGCTCGGCGCGGGCGTCAAGGCTCTGTCGACCGCAGGCCTGGCGCTGGCACTGCTGCTGCTGCCGCTGGGCGGCTGGTTCTGGCTGATCCCCTTGGGACTGGCTTTGGGCGCGCTGGGCGATCTTTTCCTGGCGCTGGGTGGGGTGCAGCGGTTTCTGGCCGGAGTGGCCGCCTTCGGACTGGGGCATCTGGCCTATGCGGGGGGCCTTTTGCTCCGGTCGGGCGATCTGGGGTTTGACGGGTTTTCGGGCGGCGAGGTCGCGGCGCTGGTGGGGCTTTTCGGGCTCTTGGCCTCGACCGAGGTCTGGCTTGCTCCCCGCACGGGCGAGTTGCGGCAGCCGGTGCGGGCCTATGTCGCGCTGATCGGGGTGATGGGCGCGGCGGCGGTGCTGATCCCGGCGTACCCCGGGCAGGGGGTGCTGCGGCTGGGGGCGGCGCTGTTTGTCCTGTCGGACCTGATGCTGGCCCTGCAGCTTTTCGTCGTGAAGGACGCCGTGACGCGGACGCGGCTGGCCCTGGCGCTGTGGCCCGCCTATTGGGCCGGGCAGGCGCTGATCGCCGTGGGCGCGATGATGCTTTGGCAGGTCAAGGGATAGCGGCTTTCCAACCTTTCATTGGGCCCGCAAAGCGATTAGGTGAAGGAAAGTCCAGTCCCGGGGGTCCGCCCATGTCGTTCTTCAAGAAGCTCAAGGACCGGATGTTCCGGTCGTCCGACAAGATCGGCGAGGGGCTGGAGGCGCTGGTGGCAGAAGGGGCGGAGGGGCCGAAGGACCCGGTGCGGGAACTGCCCGAACGGGTGCCGGAAGTGCCGGAGCCCCTGACGCCGGAACTGCCGGAGCCGGACTTGCCGGAAGTGCCCGAGAACCCGGAGCGCGAAGTCCCTGAGCCCGACCTGCCCGAGGACCCCTCACCCATCGACCGGGGTCGGGCTTCGGTTGTGGCCGAGGCCCCTGACCCTGCGAAACCGGGTCTTCTGGGGCGGCTTTTCGGGCGGGGCGCGGCGGTCGAGGAGCCGCGCCGGGTGCTGGACGATGCGATGCTGGAGAGCCTCGAAGAGCTGCTCATCCAGGCGGACATGGGTGTCGACACGGCAGTGCGCGTGACGGCGAACATCGCCGAGGGACGGTTCGGGCGGAAGATTTCCACGCGGGAATTGCGCGCGGCGCTGGCCGGGGAAGTGGCGCGGATCATGGAACCTGTGGCGCGGCCGATGCCTTTGTATCCGCAAAAGCCTCAGGTGGTGCTGGTCGTGGGGGTGAACGGGTCGGGCAAGACGACGACGATCGGCAAGCTTGCGTCCCAGTTCAAGGCGGCGGGGAAGAAGGTGGTGATCGCGGCGGGGGACACCTTCCGCGCGGCGGCGGTGGAGCAGTTGCAGATCTGGGGGACGCGGGCTGGGGTGCCGGTCTTGACCGCGCCGGAAGGGTCCGACCCGGCGAGCCTTGCGTTCGACGCGCTGACCAAGGCGCGGGCGGAGGGCGCGGACCTGCTGATGATCGACACGGCCGGGCGGTTGCAGAACCGGCAGGACCTGATGGAGGAGCTGGCGAAGATCGTGCGGGTGATCCGCAAGGTCGATCCGACCGCGCCGCACAATACTCTGCTGGTGCTGGACGCGACCACGGGGCAGAACGCGGTGACCCAGGTCGATATCTTCCGCAAGATCGCCGATGTGTCGGGCCTCGTGATGACCAAGCTGGACGGAACGGCGAAGGGGGGCGTGCTGGTCGCCTTGGCCGACAAGTTCGGGCTGCCGATCCATGCCATCGGCGTGGGCGAGCAGATCGACGATTTGGCGCCCTTCGATCCGGAGGATTTCGCGAAGGCCCTCGTCGGGGCCGAGGCGTGAGACAGCCTGTGTCAACCTATGGCTTTGGCCGCGCCGTGCAGGACCGGATCGTATGGCTTTCGGTCCTGCCAGGCGCGCCAGAGAATGCGCAGCCAGGCGCGGCCGAGGATGCGGATTGCGTGCGGATGCCGACATCCTCGGCCGCGCGCGCTGGAGTAGATGCGCGCGGCCCATGCACAGGCGTGGCGAGAGTTGTCCGCGAAGCAGGTCAGAGCAGTGCGCAAGCGTCGGTTGCAGGCCCATCGGAAAGAGACCCCGCGGGACTTGCCGGACTGACGGGTGACCGGTGCGAGGCCAGCATCGGCAGCAAGCTGATCGGGGGTCAGATAGCGGGCGCGATCCTCGCCCAGCTCAGCCAGGATCTGACCGGCGCAGAGTTGCCCTGCCCTCGGAAAGCTCATGATGATCTGACCATCCTCGCTGGCCGCTGTCTCATGGCGGATGCGCGCGGTCAGATCGATGATGCGGGTGACGAGCGGCCCGAGACCGGCAACGAGGGCACGGACCATCTCGCCCTTTGCCTCAGCCTCGGCGGGGCCAGCAAGGCCTTGGGGTGCTGCGCGCAGGCGGGCGAGGAGTTCGTCCGGGCTGCGTCGGCCGCTGTAGCGGTGCTGGGCGAGGAAGCTCGCAAGACGTTTCACGCCCAGACGCGTGGCGCTGTCGGGCGTGGGGTAGCGCTCGAGGAAGGCCAGCGCGATGGGGCTGTCGATGTCGGCGAAGATCGCGGCAGCACCGGGCCAGAAGCTTTCGAGCAAGGCACGCAATTGGTTTGCGAGTTGCAGGCGGGTGGCGACGAGGTCATCGCGACCGCGCACCAGCGCTCGCAGGGCGCGGATCGCGTCGGAGGGCGGGGTGAGTGGCCGGAAGCGGTGCCCATCTGTGCGCAGGAGATCGGCCAGCAGGTAGGCATCGCCGCGATCATCCTTGGCGCCATTGGCGCGGTAGCGCGGGCGCGAGGCCTTGACCGCGTTCGGGTGGATGGGCACGACCGGGTGACCGGCTGCGGCCAAGGCATCGACGATCAGCCCCGAGGGTCGTTCCACAGCGACGGGCAGATCGCCGGGTGCGCCGTGCCGGGCGAGCCTGCGTTCCATGTCGCGCAAGCCCTTCTCGTCGTGGCGCGCCTCGAAACGGTCGATGACCGCTCCGCTGCCACGATCGAGGACGCAGACGGCATGCGCGGCGCCGCCCCAGTCCAATCCGATTACGAAAGTCATGGGCTGATCCCTCCCTTTGCGGTTACACTCGCTCCGGCCGGGAGGACCTGCGGGAAGCTCATTGTCCGGCGCTCTGGGGGCCAGCCCACGGCGCATCAGCCTGTTGCCCGTTTCATCCTCCCGGCGCCCGCCGCGCGGCGGGTCTCACGCAGGCCGTCGAACGGCGAGCGCCCTGGGCCGTCGCGACGGGACGCCGGAAGCGGAAGTCTCGCATCACGCACGGCAAGCCTTCCAGTGGGGAGGGTGCACCAATGAGCCGCGCAGGACTTCTGGCGCTGGTGCTGGCGGGACCGGCGGGGGCGGAGGGGCTGTGCCCGGCGGCATGGGACAAGGTCGCGGCGGCGATGGGCGGGTTTGGCGAGGTCCGAGGCGCGGTCACGCAGGACGGCGACTGGTGTCTGGCGACGGATGTGGCGCTGATGCAGGGGCGGCAATATCAGCCGGACGTCCACATCGACGCCCTGCGGTTCCGAGGCTCGGCGCTGGGCTGGATTGCCGATGGCTCGACCCTGCCCGAGGGGCTGGAGGTCGTGGTCGAAGGGCTGCGAATGGTGGTGCTGACCGGGGATGCGCAGATGGACTGGCTGTTCGCGGCGCAGGCCCGGCCCAATGGGATCGACGGTTCGGCGGCGCTGTCCTGGGACAAGGGCGCGAAGGTGCTGCGGCTGGAGGGGCTGACCCTGGATTTCCCGGGCGACAACCTAGTGGAGGCTTCGGCCACAGTGGAGCGGGTCGACTTGTCCTCGCCGGGTGCTGTGCAGATGTCGCTGACTGGCTTTGCGCTGACCGAGGCAGACCTGAACGTCACGACGCATGGTCTGTTCGAGTGGTATGCGCTGATGGCGCTGGGGCCGATGCTGCTGCCGCCCGAAGGCGACATGGAAGCGGGTGCCGAAGAAGTGCGACGGGACCTGCGGGGGGCGGTGGCGGAATTGCCGGACCAGATGTTCGCTCCGGAAAGCAAGGCCGCTTTGGTTGCGCTGATCGGTGAGCTCCCGAACCCCTCGGGCGATCTGACGGTCCGCCTGCGGGCCGAACCGGGGATCGGCCCGTCGCGGGTGGCGGGCTATGCGGTGACGGGGGTGCCGACGACGATGACCGAGGCCGCGCCTCTGTTCCAGGGCGTAACGCTGGATGTGGGCTGGACGCATGCCGATGCCCCGTAACGCACTGGCGCTTTTGGCGCTTGTGGCCGGGCCGGTCACGGCCGAGCCTGCAGGCTGTCGTGACCTTGTGGCCGCGTTCGAGGGGCTGACGGGCTATAGGGTGAGCGCGCCTCCGGCGGGACCCGAGAACGGATGGTGTGTCCTCGACCGGGCCATGCTGAAGGCCGAGGGCGCGCCGGACCTTGCGGCTGAGCGGTTGCGGTTGCGGGGTGAGACGGCAGAGGGCGCGTTGGTTCTGGTCGCGCTGGAAGCGGGCGGGGTCCGGGTGGCCCCGGGCCTTGGCCAGCGCGAGATGGACCCGGTGCTGCGCGAGATGTTGCGGCTGCAGACGGCGGAAGTGGCGGCGACGGCGACGGTGGGGCCGGAGGGGCTGGCGCTGCGCGTTGCGCGGCTGCGGCTGTCGGGGGGGACGGAGCTGGTGGTCGAGGCGGATGTCGCCGGGGCGGCGTTGTCGAGCGGGGCGCTTCTGGTTGGGCGGCTGACCTCTGCGCGGATCGACTGGCGCAACGATGGCAAGCTTACCCGTCTGGCGCTGGAGGCGGCGGGGGCGCGGTTGGAGCCGGGGGCGGATGGCCCGGCGGCGATTGACGCGGCGCGGGCAGGGATGCGGGCGGTGCTGGACGCTGTCCCCGAGACCGCCGTCGGCGAGGCGGGCCGTGAGGAACTGGTGCAACTGATCGACGCGCTGCCGCAGGGGCGCGGGCGGCTGGTCGTCGAGCTTCGGTCAGACAGCGGCATCGGCGCCGCTGACCTGGGGCTGGCGGCCCTGGCAAAGGAGCCTTGGGGGCCGAAGGCCCTGGGGCGGCTCTTTGCGGGCGTGGTGGTGACGGTGGACTGGACGCCGGGTCTGGCGCCGTGACCGATTTCCTGCGGTCGGTCGAGGGGACGCCTGCGGGGCATGACCTTGCCCTGGCGCTCGCGCTGTTTGCAGCGGTGCTGCATGCGCTGTTTGGTGCCTTGCAAAAGGGGCGGCATGATCCGTGGCTTTCGCGCGCGGCGATTGATGTCAGTTACGGGGTGATTGCGGCTCCGTTTGCGCTGTTCGTGGTGCCCTGGCCCGAGCCGCACATGTGGCCGATCTTTGCCGGGGCTTTCGTGATCCACTCGGTCTACAAGGTGCTGCAGGCGATGACCTACACGCGAGGGGCCTTCACCGTGGTCTACCCGGTGGTGCGGGGGACGGGGCCGTTCTTCACGGTCATAGGCGCGGGCATCGTCTTTGGCGAGACGTTCGCTCCGGGCCAGTGGGCGGGGCTGGCGCTGCTGGTGGGGGGCATCCTGGGGCTGGCGGTCTGGAGCCTGCGGACAGTGACCGTGGACCGGGCGACGATGGTGCCGGCGCTGTGGCTTGCCGTGGCGACGGGGGCGATGGTGGCCTGCTACACCACCTATGACGCCTATGGCATCCGGGCGACGGCGGACCCGTTCACGTTCCTGGCGTGGTTCTTCATGCTGGACGGGATTTTCATCCCGCTTGTCACGCATCGGCGCTGGCGTCACCTTGGCGTGACCGAGGTCGTGCCCCTGCTGAAACGGGGTGTATTCGGCGCTTTCGTCGCCTATTTCAGCTTCGGGTTCATCATGCTAGCCACAAGGCTGGACAAAGTGGGCGAGGCAGCAGTGCTGCGCGAGACCAGTACCGTCTTTGCCGCCTTGATCGGCTGGCTGGTTCTGGGCGAGAAGGTGGGGCCGGTGCGGGCGGGGCTGATGGCCCTGATCGCAGGCGGCGCAGTCATCATGGAATGGGCGGGCTAATGGCCGAACGCAAGATCAACCCGATTCTGAAGCAGGCGCTTGAGCTTGGGCCGACGATTCTGTTCTTCCTGGTCTACATGCGGATCAAGGACGAGACCTACACGCTGGGGGCGACCGACTATTCTGGCTTCATTGTGGCAGCCCTGATTCTGGTGCCATTACTGCTGGTTGCAATGCTCATCCTGTGGTTGTTGACGGGATCGATCAGCCGGATGCAGATATTCGTCGCGGTCATGGTCGTGGTCTTCGGCGGGCTGACCGCCTGGTTCAACGACGAGCGCTTCTTCAAGATGAAGACGACGATCGTCTATGGATCCTTCGCGGTGATCCTGACTGCGGGCCTGTTGCGGGGAAAAAGCCTGCTGCAATGGGTGATGGCCGAAGCTTTGCCCATGAAACCAGAGGGTTGGATGATCCTGACCCGACGCCTGGCGCTGATGTTCGCGGCGCTGGCCGTGGCAAACGAGGTGATCTGGCGCACGCAATCGACCGAGCTTTGGGTCAAGCTTGAGACCTTTGCGATGCCTGCGGCACTGTTTCTGTTCCTGATGCTGCAGTTCATGGCGCTGCAACGCTTCATGATTGAAGAGCCGAAGGACGAGCCCTGACCGGCCGCACAGGAATGCCCCGCAACGGGCCGGGTTCTGCCCCAGACCTGCCTTGAACCGTGGCTAAACCAGAAGGTGAGCTTAAGGGAGTTCACCGATGCACCGCACGCCGTTCGATCTGGTCCGCCTGTTCCTGAGCCTCTTCCAGGATCTGCCGCCCCTGTCGCGGTCGCTGTACCTGCCGGGCGCGGTGCTTCTGGTCGGATATCCGGTCCTGTCGGTGGCCTTCGGACCCGACCATTCGGCCCAGGCCTTCGCAACGGCCTTCCTTGCAGCTTTCGCCGTGCGGATCGCGATGGGGTTCGAAGGCATGGTGCGGCGGATGCTGACGCGCTACTCGGTCACGCAGACCGTGGCTTTTGCGCTGTCCTTCGCGGTCCTGCCGCTGTTGGTGCTGGCTTTCGCGGATGATCCGCTGTGGTGCCAGCGCATGCAGAGCCTGTTCTATGTCGTGATCGGCGGCATCTTCCTGCAGGACGTGCTGCATGGCCGGACCACGACGGCCGCCAGCTTCTGGCCGGATGCCGAGATGCGCGAGCATCTGCCGAACCTGACCAAGATGATGGTGGTCTACAACTTCGCCTTCCTTCTGATGAACGAAACCATGATCCGCGCCGTCGAGCCGTCGCACTGGCTTCTGTTCTGGGCCGTGCTGCCGATCATCGGCCACACGGTCCTGCGGGCGATGGTGCTGACCGTCATCAACCTGGACGACAACGGCCACAAGGCCTGAAACGCGACCTGATCGAGTTTACCCCCAAGACCTTCCCCACAAATCTCTTTCAACAAGGGCGCCCTCGTGGCGCCCTTACTTTTGGTGCTTGCCTTACGGGCCGAAGACGCAGGCCGATTTCTTGACATCAATGCAGCGTCTGAGTGCGGTCAGGACACCGGATGGAGCGTTCGACAAAGGCAGGAAGCCAAGCTCGGACAGCTTGCGGGCATAGGTGCGCGACAAGCCGGGGTCGAGGCCGAGTGCGGCGTCATAGTTGGCATAGACCGCGTCCATCCGGCCCAAGGCGGCGTCGATCCGGGCGAGCGTGTCGTAGTAGGCGGCCTCCATCCGCAGGCCATCGGGGTTCTGGCGCAGGGGCTGGCTGGCGCTGTCCGCCTCGGCCACCTTGCCGCTGGCCAGAAGCGCGCGGGCCTGCACGTTCAGGGCCGCGAAGTTCTGCGGATAGCGCTGCAGAAGAGCCGCCGCCTCGGTCGCGACGATGGCGGGATCGGCGTATTCGCCAAGGGCCAGAAGGCGGCGGGCGAGGATGTCTTCCTCGATCGCGGGGTTGCTTTCGGTCACGACGCCGGGGCGCAGTGCCTCATCCGCGACGGCGACCAGGTCTTCGTGGCGGCCAAGCGCGGCAAGGGCTGCAAGCTTGTTGCGGTAGGCGTTCTGGTAGCCGGGGACGAGGGAAATGGCGGTGTCGAAGTAGCCAAGCGCCTCTTCGGCGCGGTCGAGGTCGATCAGGCAGCGGCCTTTGATTTCATTGGCATAGGCATATTGCGGGTCGAGCCGGAGCGCGTTGTCGGCATCGTCGGAACAGCGCTGGCCTTCGCGGAACTGCCACCAGGTCTCGGCCCGGTTGGCCCAGGCCGAGATGTAATCCTCGGTTGCAAGCGCGGCAGAGTAATGGGCCAGGGCACCTGCGGAATCGCCCTGGTCATAGCGGACATTGCCAAGTTCGACCCAGATCCAGGCGCTGGCGGCGCTGAAGCCAAGCGCCTGCTGCAGGGTATCGGCGGCCTCGTCCAGGCGACCCAGCATACGCTGCGCTTCGCCTTTCATCGCCAGCGCCATCGCGGCGCTTTCCTGGCTGTCCGCCGCCTGGAAGGCCTGATCGCAAAGGGTGATCTGGGTTTCGAAGTCGGCGGTCCGGTCCTCGCAGGTCTGGGACAGGGCGGGTGCGGCGGCAACGAGGGCGGCGAGGACGAAGGGAATGCGCATGGCGGCCTGTGGCGGGAGGATTTGCCAGAGCCTCGGCCAGCGCCGGGGGAAAATCAAGGTCGCCCAATGGCTCAGGCTGCGGGAAGGCCAGGCCCGATGCCGAAGTCGCGCGCGCCGAGGATCAGGCGCGACCAGCGGCGTCCTGGGCGGTGGCCGGGCAGGTCGCGGGCGCTGAGGCTGCCGTCGATCAGCGCGCGGTAGAGCGCGATGGTGCCGGGGCGCAGGTAGGGCGACCAGTGGCAGATGCGGCGTGGCGGATCGGGCAGCGGGTGGCCAAGGGCGGCAAGCGCCTGCAGCGTGCGGGGCTGGTCGATCCAGAGATCGCGCCAGTTCGGCAGGCTGCGCCCCAGCCCCTGGCCGATCGAAGTGCGGAGGCCCAGGTGGATGCCCCACTCGAAACAGGCGTCGAAAAGGTCGTTTTCGCGCGTGGTGACGTTGATGACCTCGGCCGCGCGTCCGGCCGGGGTGGCAAGTGCCGAAAGCGCCCGGCCCCGGGTTTCGGCGGCGGCCAGCAGGATCAGGCGCTGGATCGCGCCGGGCGGCAAGAGGGGAAGCGCCGACAGGGCCACGCGTGCACCCATCGAATGGGCGATGACCTGGACGCCGCGGCCGGTCCGGTCGTGGACGAAGCGGGCGATCTCGGCCAGCGCGGGGCCGGTCCATCCGGCGCGCAGATGCGCACGCCAGGGGTCGCATTTCGCGCTCCACCCCAGGGCGATGCCTAGGCCCGCCCGCCCGTCGAGGCCAAGGTGGCGGGGCCAGCTGACCACGCGGCGGTCTTCGGGCGGGGGGTCGAGCGACAGGATCGTGCCGTGCGGGCAGTCGTGGGCAAGGCCCGGGGCATAGCGCCAGCCGTGGATCATCACGACGATGGGCGCGCCCGGGGGCAGGGCGGCCAGCTTCCGCGCGAAGCGGGTTTTGTCGATCATCAGCCCCTGCGGGCCGACGTCGGCGCGGATCGGACGGGGATCGTCGGTCATTGCCTGTGGCCCCACTTGATGTTTTGCAACATCTTCTGCCGCGCGGGCGAAACGGGGCGGTGACGCGGGCGTGACGGGATGATGACGCACGAGGTGTTGTGGCGGCTTGACCACAGCGGAGGGCGGGCGTATTTGGGGCGCGTGGCGCTTTGTTACCGGATTGCGGGCCACGTTAAACAAGCCGCTAAAGAGGTGAAGGGCATGGCCCCGGCACCTTTGGTATGCCGGGGTTTTTTATTGGCCGGGGGGCCGCCTGAGATGACGCAAGACTGGAAGACCCGGACGCAACTGGTGCACGAGGGCAGCCGCCGCAGCCAGTATGGCGAGATGGCCGAGGCGATCTTCCTGACGCAAGGCTTCGTCTATCCCACTGCCGAGGCGGCGGAAGCGCGCTTCGTCAAGGCGGGCGAGGATGAGTTCATCTATGCCCGCTACGGCAACCCCACGACGCGGATGTTCGAGGAGCGGATTGCCGCCTTGGAGGGGACGGAGGACGCCTTTGCGACGGCCAGCGGCATGGCGGCGGTCAGCGGGGCGCTGATGTCTTGCTTGCGGGCGGGGGATCATGTGGTTTCGGCGCGCGCGCTCTTCGGGTCGTGCCTTTACGTGCTGGAAGAGGTGCTGCAGCGGTTCGGGGTGAGGGTCACCTTCGTCGATGGTGCGGACCTGGACCAGTGGCGCAAGGCTGTGGTGCCGGGGACGAAGGCGGTGTTCTTCGAATCGATGTCGAACCCGACGCTGGAATTGGTGGACATCCGCAGTGTCAGCGAGATCGCCCACGCGGCTGGTGCGCTGGTGATCTGCGACAACGTCTTTGCAACGCCGATCTTTTCGCGGGCCGTGGAGCAGGGCGCCGACGTGGTGGTCTATTCGACGACGAAGCATATCGACGGGCAGGGCCGGGCGCTGGGGGGCGTCGTCTGCGGGACAAGGGAGTTCGTGCGCAAGACGCTGGAACCCTACATGAAGCACACTGGCGGCTCGATGAGCCCGTTCACGGCCTGGATGCACCTGAACGGCATGGCGACGCTGGATCTGCGTTGCCGGGCGATGGCGGATACGGCGCTGGTGGTGGCCAAGGCCTTGGCGGCGCATGGGAAGGTCACGAAGGTGATCTATCCGGGGCTCGACAGCCACCCGCAGCACCGGCTGGCGATGGACCAGATGGGGTCGGGCGGCACGCTGGTGACCTTTGAGGTCGCGGGCGGGAAGGAGGCGGCGTTCCGCTTCATGAACGCGCTGGAGATCGTGAAGATTTCCAACAACCTGGGGGACGCGAAGACCATCGCGACCCACCCCGCGACGACGACGCACCAGCGGTTGCCGCAGGACCAGAAGGACGCGCTGGGGATCACTCCCGGCCTGATCCGGCTGTCTTTGGGGCTGGAGGATGCGGGCGATCTGATGGCCGACCTGACGCAGGCGCTTTCGGTGGTGTGAGGGTCGCAAACGCCGCTTGCGTCGGGCGGAAGAATGCCTATCTGATAGCGGCCTGCCCCGGACCAGGGTGATCCGGCGGCGGGCCTGCCACGTAAGACTCTCCGGAAATTGAAGGCGCATGGCCGATGGCCGCGCCCGAACCGAAAGGACCTGCCCATGAACATCCATACCCCCGAAATCGACCGGCTTCCCACGCGAGACGAGGCCGAGGCGGCACTGGCCGTCTTGCGCCAATGGGCGGGCAAATCCTCGGACGAGGAGATTGCCAAGCTGGATTCCGCTGTGGGCTGGCTGGTGCCGGGGCAGGGCTATCCGGCGCTGTCGCGCAGCTATCCGGCGGGATTCCGTCCGGATGCCGCCTACAAGGCCTCGATGCCCGACCTGCAGAACGGGCCGTCCAGTCTGATCCGGGGGGCCAAGGCGCGCATCCAGCATGTGGGCATTTCGAACTTCCGGATGCCGATCCGCTATGCCAGCCGCGACGGGGCACCGGTCGTGCTGGAAACCAGTGTGACCGGAACGGTCAGCCTGGAAGCCGAGCAAAAGGGCATCAACATGAGCCGCATCATGCGGTCGTTCTATGCCCATGCCGGGAAGGAATTCGACTTCGGGGTGATCGAGGCGGCGCTGGATGACTACAAGGCGGACCTCGGGTCTTTCGATGCGCGGATCCAGATGCGGCTGTCGTTTCCGATGCAGAAGGTCTCGCTGCGGTCGGACCTGACCGGCTGGCAGTATTATGACATCGCGCTGGAGCTGGTCGAGCAGGCGGGGGTCAGGAAGCGGATCGCGCATATCGACTATGTCTATAGCTCGACCTGCCCGTGCAGCCTGGAACTGTCGGAGCACGCGCGGATGGTGCGGGGGCAGTTGGCCACGCCGCATTCGCAGCGGTCGGTGGCGCGGCTGTCGGTCGTCCTGACGGGCGAGATGGCGCTGGAAGACCTGATCGACATCGCGCGGGGCGCGGTGGTGACCGAGACGCAGGTCATGGTCAAACGCGAGGATGAGCAGGCCTTCGCGGAACTGAACGCGGCGAACCCAATCTTCGTCGAGGATGCGGCGCGCCTCTTCTGCGAGGCGTTGCAGAGGGACGGGCGGATCGGCGACTTCCGGGTGGTGGCAAGCCATCAGGAAAGCTTGCACAGCCACGACGCGATCAGCCTCTTGACCGAGGGCGAGACCTTTGCGGCCGAAAGCCTGGACCCGCACTTGTTCCGGACGCTGATCCACGCGCGCTAGATTGACCAAAGCGACGGGGCCAAGTAGCCATGCCCGACCATGGTTGACTTCCGCCCCGTCGCTTATGTCATCGGCCGCATCCTGATCGTTCTGGCGATCCTGATGCTGGCCCCGGCCATCATCGACTGGCGCGCGGGGCTGGAGAATGGTTATGACTTTCTCGCCTCGGCGGCGCTGACGGGGGTAGTTGGGGCGGCGCTGACGCTGTCAAACGGCAACTCGCTGGGCCGGGCGCTGGACACGCGGCAGGCCTATGTCCTGACGGCGGGAATCTGGGTCCTTGTCCCCCTGTTCGGCGCTTTGCCTTTCTGGATCGGCGCACCGGGTCTGTCGCTGAACAACGCCTATTTCGAGGCCGTTTCGGGGATCACCACAACGGGGGCCACTGTCATCTTTGGCCTTGATGACCTGCCCGCAGGGATGAACCTGTGGCGCGGGATGCTCAACTGGCTTGGCGGTTTGGGGATCGCCTTCATCGCGATGATCTTCCTGCCCTTGATGCGGGTGGGGGGCATGCAGTTCTTCCGGACCGAGGGCTTTGATACCTTTGGCAAGGCGCTGCCGCGTGCGACCGACATCGCCAGGCAGTTGCTGATCGTCTATGTCGCGCTGACGGTCGCCTGCATCGCGACCTATTCAGCGATCGGCATGACCACGCTGGACGCCGTGGTGCACGGCTTTGCCACCATCGCGACCGGGGGATTTTCGCCCTCTGACAGTTCGTTTTCCAAGTATCCCGGCATGGGGGAATACATGGGCGCGCTGTTCATGGTGCTGGCCGTCTTTCCCTACATCCGTTTCGTGCAGCTGATGAACGGATCGGCTGCGCCGCTCGTCATGGACGCGCAAATCCGGTCCTATCTCGTCTGGCTGGCTTTGGCAGTGCTGAGTGTAACGGCCTGGCGGGTACTGACGGCGGGCACAGAGGTCGAGCCGACGTTCCGCGAGGCGCTGTTCAACCTGACGTCGATCATGACCGGGACCGGGTTCTTTTCCGGGTCCTTCGGCGGCTGGGGCGGATTCGCGATGCTGGTGGCGCTGGTCGTGGGGTTCATCGGCGGCTGTTCGGGGTCAAGTTCCGGCGCGCTGACGGTGTTCCGGGTGCAGATCGCGCTGAAGTTCCTGGCCCGCGAAGTCCGCCGGATCGACAATCCGAACCGGATCGACCCGGTGAAATACGATGGGCGGACGGTCGGCGAGGACGTGCTGAACGCCGTCATGATGTTCGTCTTCAGCTATATCCTGATCGTGGGTCTGCTGAGCACGGCGATGACGCTGACGGGGGTCGATTCCGTCTCGGCGCTGTTCGCGGTCTGGCAGGCGATGGGCAACATCGGCTACGGTTTTGGCCCGCTGATGGCGCGGACGGGGACCTTTGTCGACTTTCCACCGGCCGCCATCGCGATCATGACCTTTGCCATGATCCTTGGGCGGTTGGGGTTGGTCGCGCTGCTGCTTCTGCTGCTTCCGGCGTTCTGGCGGCGCTAGTCCCAGCAGGAGACGAGGGCGGTCATGCCGGTCGCCATCTCGGCCATCGTCGCCGGGTCTACGGGTGCGGTCGATGTGGTGGGCGCGGGTGCGATGCCGGTGGGGGTGAGAAGCCGCGTGATCTCGGCCACCGTCAAAGTGAAACCTACCCCCGGGGGCATCAACTTGCCGCCCTTGGGTTGGGTCGGCAGGAGCATCCCCAGGACGCTGCCCGAGGGGTCGAGGACCGGGCCGCCGGCATCGCCGGGGAGCGACTGGAGCGCGAGGCGGTTGAGCGTCGTCTCTCCCGTCAGGCCGGTCAGGTCTTCGAGTGTGCCGAAGGAGATGACGGGGGCGGGCAGGCGGTCTTCGTAGGAATAGCCGGGGACAGCAACTTCGATCCCTGCGCGGGCCGGGGCGGTGACAAAGCCCGCGACCGCGCGGGGGGCGAGGGGCGCTTTCGGCGTGAGGAGCGCAAGGCCGCTGGCGGTATCGGAGAGGGTGACGGTCGCCTCGGTCGAGCGGTCGATGGTGACGCGGGCGCATTGGTCGACGGCCTCGGTCGTGGTCAGGACGGCACCTTCGGGCGAGACGAAGAAGCCGGTGCGGCTGAGCCGGGGCTTGCGGACCTCGAGTCCCGAAAGAAGCCCGGCGCGGGTTTCGGCGCCCATGACCGCCATGCCGGGGTCGAGGACGGAATCGCCATCGGGGCTGAAGCTGTCCCGGAGGACCTTGAGGATGCGGGCATCCCGCGCCTCGTTGCCGGGGGTGGAGATCAGCATCCAGCCCTTGATCCGGCTGCCCTGCAACTCGGCGAAGACGGTGGTGTCGGCCTTGGGCGAGGTGCCGCGGATGCGGAAGCTGCGGTCGTCGCGGTCGCGGGGGCCGTCCAGCGGAACGGCGTCGAGCGCCTGCAGGACGTCATACAGCCCGTAAAGCGCGGCCTGGTCGCCCGGCTGCGAGATCAGGATGATCCGGGGGGCGGTGTCGGACTTGGCGCGGTAGTGGACAAAGGGCGGCTCGTAATGGTCGAACTCCACCAGGCCGAGGGGCAGGGTGACGGTGATGCCGGATTCGGCCTCGATCACTTCCTGGAAGCCGAAGGTCGCAAGTTCTTCTTTCCACGCGGTGAGGAGGGCGTTGCGCTGCCGGGTGGTCAGGATGCCGGTGGGCTCGGCCATGCCCTGCGCCTCTTGCCATGCGGCCATCGAGTTCCGCGTGCCCGGACCATAGGCCCCGTCGATGGCGCCGGGATAGAAGCCGAACCATTGCAGGGCGGTCTGGAGGTCCTTACGCTCCTCGGGGGTCAAGAGCGCCTCGCTGTCGCGGGCCTGGGCGCGGTCCTCATCGGGAAGTTCGGCGGGTTCGGGGGCGGTGGCCTCGGTCGTCTCTGTAGCGGGTTCGGGCTGGGCAGGCGTCAGCGCGGCGGCACCTTCGGGAAAGACCTGGCCTTCAAAGCCCTGGCCGTCGTTGATGAAACTGTCCCCCGGGATCTGGCCCTCGCGCTTCAACTGGCCAAGGCGGATCGGGCCTTCGTCGGCGGGGTAGGGGCCAAGGACGACGCTGAACCAGCCGGAACCCAGCGCGAAGGCCGCGGTTTCGGGGAACAGCGTGGCATAGGCCGTGGCGCGGTCCAGGGTGGTCTCAAGGCTTGGATGCGCCTCGACCTGGACCCACACCTGGCCGTCCTGTGCTGCGACCCTTTGCGGAGACGTTCCCATAAGGGTGACGAGGAACAGGGCAAACAACGCAAAGGGTCTGAACATGAACAGGTCCTGAACTGGGTTTCCGGATTCGGCCGACATTAGCCATGGCGCGCGCGGCGGCAAGGGCGAAACCGGTCACGATTGCGAAGGGCTCGTTCCGGAATTGACCCTTGGGGCCCCAGTGGATAGGGAAGGCGCGAGCTTCATTCCCGGTTCAAGGCTTCCCATGTCCGACACCACGACGCCCCGGAGTTTCCAGGAAATCATCCTGCGGCTGCAGAATTACTGGGCCGCGCAGGGCTGTGCGGTGCTGCAGCCCTATGACATGGAAGTGGGGGCGGGGACCTTCCACCCGGCGACGACCCTGCGGTCGCTGGGCACGAGGCCCTGGGCCGCGGCCTATGTCCAGCCCTCGCGCCGCCCGACGGACGGCCGCTATGGCGAGAACCCGAACCGGTTGCAGCACTATTACCAATATCAGGTCATCATCAAACCTTCGCCCCCAGACCTGCAGGAGCTGTATCTGGGGTCGCTGGCTGCCATCGGGATCGACCTTGGCCTGCACGACATCCGCTTTGTCGAGGATGACTGGGAAAGCCCGACCTTGGGTGCCTGGGGCCTGGGCTGGGAGGTCTGGTGCGACGGGATGGAGGTCAGCCAGTTCACCTATTTCCAGCAGGTCGGCGGGCATGACTGCAAGCCTGTGTCTGGCGAGCTGACCTATGGGCTGGAGCGGCTGGCGATGTACGTGATGGGGGTGGACCATGTGATGGACATGGCCTTCAACGATCCGCAGTCGCCGATTGCCCTGACCTATGGCGACATCTTCCGCCAGACGGAGGAGGAATACTCGCGCCACAACTTCGACGGGGCGACGACCGAGATGCTGTTCCAGCATTTCAAGGACGCCGAGGCGGAGTGTCAGCGGCTGCTGGCCTTTGACGCCGACGATCCGAAGTCCGGCAAGCGGATCATCATGGCGCATCCCGCGTATGACCAGACGATCAAGGCAAGCCACCTTTTCAACCTTCTGGACGCGCGCGGGGTGATCTCGGTTACGGAACGGCAGGCCTATATCGGGCGGGTGCGGGCTCTGGCCAAGCTGTGCGCCGATGCGTTCCGGATGACGGATGCAGGAGCCGACCAATGAACGCGGCGCGCCTTGCCCTTGCAGCCATGGGTCTGACTGCGCTTCTGGTCGGAGGGTTTGTCTGGTACACCGCCGAACGTGCCTACTACGACACCGTCGTCTTCAAACCCGGCGCTGAAATCCGGCTGGTGCCTTTGGCCACCGACCAGCCCGAGGCCATCGTCGTGAACGGGATCGAGGGGATTGACGCGGACAGCTCGCCGATCAAGTTCCGGGCCTGTTTCACCACGCCCATGTCGCTGGCCATGCTGACCGAGACCTACAAACCCTATCCGGCTGCCGAGCCTCTGGTTGCGCCGCGCGGGTTCGACTGTTTCGACGCTGAAGAGATCGGCAAGGCGCTGGAGTCCGGCAAGGCGATGGCGTTCCTATCCGAGCGCGACATCCACCCCGGCGTGGACCGGGTGGTCGCGGTGTTTCAGGACGGGCGAGCCTTTGCCTGGCAGCAGCTGAACGGGAGCCTTTCGGAGTGATGGCTGAAGGGGACGCCCTTCGGAAGCTGAAGCGCCGTCACAAGCGCGACCTGCGCTATGCGCGGGCCGAAGGGATGCTGGCGGGCGTCGTGTCGATGCTGCGGCCCGGGGATGTCGCGGTCGACTGCGGGGCGAACCGGGGAGATGTGACGGCGCAGCTGGCGGCGTCGGGGGCGCAGGTCCATGCGTTCGAGCCCGACCCCTTCAACCTTGAGAAGCTGACCGAACGCTTTGCCGGGGCAGTGAATGTGCACTTGCATGCGGCCGCCGTGGGGACCAGCGCCGGGACGATCCGCCTGATGCGGGCGGCGAACTGGGAGGCGAACCCGGAGCTGGCTTCGGTGAAAAGCACCGTCGTCGCGGGGGGCCAGAACATCGCGGAAGGCGAGGGGATCGAGGTCGCGCTGATCGACTTTCCGGCGTTTCTGCGCGGGCTGGTTGCGGCGCATGGGCGCGTGGCCTTCGTCAAGATGGACATCGAAGGGGCCGAGCTGGACCTTCTGACCGCGATGCTCGACCAGCGCCTGTTCGACGACATCCAGCTGACCGTCGCCGAGACGCATGAGCGCAAATTCAAGGACTTGCGGGGCCGGTTCGCCGCCCTGCGCACGGCCATTGCCGAGGCCTATCCGCCGACCCGCGTGAACCTCGACTGGATCTAGGAACAAGACATGCCTGACCTCTTGATCGAACTATTCTCCGAGGAAATCCCGGCGCGGATGCAGGGAAAGGCCCGGGACGACCTGCGGAAGCTGGTGACCGACGGGCTGGTCGAGGCCGGGCTGACCTATGCCAGCGCGGGGGCCTTCTCCACACCCCGGCGACTGGTGCTGTCGGTGGAGGGGCTGACCGCGGAAAGCCGCCCGGTGCGGGAAGAGCGGAAGGGGCCGTCGGTGTCGGCTCCGGCGCAGGCGGTGGAGGGGTTCCTGCGGTCAACCGGGCTGACGCTGGACCAGCTGGAACGGCGGGCGGACAAGAAGGGCGAGACCTTCTACGCGGTGGTCGAGAAGCCGGGCCGGGCGGCGGCAGAGATCGTGGCCGAAGTGCTGGAGGGGGTGATCCGCACTTTCCCCTGGCCGAAGTCGATGCGCTGGGGGGCCGGCAGCTTGCGCTGGGTGCGGCCGTTGCAGTCGATCATCTGTCTCCTGTCGGATGAAAGCGGCGCGCATGTGGTGCCGATGGAGGTCGACGGGATCAAGGCGGGGAACACGACTGAGGGCCATCGTTTCATGGGCAACGGGCGGTTCACCGTTTCGGGCTTCGATGATTATGTCGTCAAGCTGAAACGCGCGAAGGTGGTGCTGGATACCGCCGAGCGGGAGGCCGCGATCTGGCAGGGGGCGCAGAACCTGGCTTTTGCCTCCGGGATGGAGGTCGTGGCGGACCCGGGGTTGCTGGCCGAGGTCGCGGGGCTGGTCGAATGGCCGGTGCCGCTGATGGGGCGGATTGCGGATGCGTTCCTTGGCCTGCCGCCGGAGGTGCTGCAGACCTCGATGAAGGAACACCAGAAGTTCTTTTCCGTTCGAAACCCGAAGACGGGGCGGATCGAGGGGTTTGTCACGGTCGCCAACATCGAGGCGGCGGATGGCGGCGAGGTGATCCTGAAGGGGAACCAGAAGGTGCTGGCCGCCCGCCTGTCGGACGCGAAGTTCTTCTGGGAGAATGACTTGCGCGTGGCGAAGGCCGGCATGGGCGAGTGGGTGGAGGGGCTGAAGGCGGTGACCTTCCACAACAAGCTGGGTTCCCAGGCCGAACGGATCGAGCGGATCGCGGCGCTCGCGCGGGAGATTGCGCCGCTGGTGGGAGCTGACCCTGCTGACGCGGAATATGCCGCGAGGATTGCGAAACTGGACTTGCGGTCGGCAATGGTGGGCGAGTTCCCCGAACTGCAAGGGGTCATGGGCCGGTATTACGCGCAGGCTGCGTTGCAGGAAGACCCCGCCCCGGACTTGATCCGGGGACTCGGGTTGACAGGTGGAGGCCCCGGATCAGGTCCGGGGCGGGTATCCGCCATCGCCGACGCCGCGCGGGACCATTGGCGGCCGAAGGGGGAGAGTGACTCGGTGCCTGCGGAGCCGGTCTCGGTGGCAGTGGCGCTGGCCGACAAGATCGACACGCTCACCGGGTTCTGGGCGATTGACGAGAAGCCGACGGGGTCGAAGGATCCGTTCGCTCTGCGGCGCGCGGCGCTGGGGGTGATCCGGTTGGTGTTGGGGAATGGGGTGCGGGTTGGGTTGCTTGCTACCCTCGCAACGGCGGAATCGTCTTTGAAGACCGCGATGCAGCGGGCAGAACGTTACACTTGGTGGAATAGGGAAGACGAAGTTATTGAAATTATTTCAAAATTCTTCGGAATTGACGTTGACGAGGCAGAGACTCGACTTGATGACCTGTTCTCAGAAGTCATCAACTCTCAAGGTGCCGCTTACGATGCACTCGAAAAGGCAGGAATTCCTTTGGAACGGCAAGGAGGCGTAGAAGCGACAAACCAATTTGACCTCCTCTCCTTCTTCCACGACCGTCTCAAGGTCTACCTCAAGGACCAGGGCGTTCGGCATGATGTCATCGACGCCTGCCTCGCCATGCCGGGGAATGACGACCTGACGCTGCTCGTCAAGCGGGCGACGGCGCTGTCGGAAACGCTGAAGACCGAGGACGGGGCGAACCTTCTCCAGGGGTTCAAGCGGGCGAACAACATCCTGAGCCAGGCCGAGGCGAAGGATGGGGTGGAGTATTCCTTCGGGGCGGAGCTGAAGTTCGCGGAAACCGACGAAGAGCGGGCGCTGTTTGCGGCGCTGGACAAGGCCGAGGCGGCGATTGGCCCCGCGATGGCCAAGGAAGATTTCGGGACCGCGATGGCGGCGATGGCAGCGTTGCGCGGGCCGATTGATGCCTTCTTCACCGCCGTGCAGGTGAACAGCGACAACCAGATCGTGCGGCGGAACCGGCTGAACCTTCTGCACCGCATCCGGGCGGTCTGTTCCGGGGTTGCCGATCTGACGCGGATCGAGGGGTAACGGCCCCCCACCCGCCTCCCCTCCCCACGAAGGGGGAGGGGAGGCGCCACGTTCGCAGCCGTTTTTCATCTGCCCAAAGATTCGTCATACAACTGACATGTCACGCTTGATTGACGGGGCTTTCGGCGTATGCTGCACTTGAAAATGGGTGCCGCAGTGCAGAAACACGATCCGATTCCGGAGTTCGCGCAGATCACGCCCTCGGCGCAGATCGCTGCGGCTTCGCATGGGTGGCGGGCGAAATGCCTGCAGCGGCTGGTGCGCCTGGACCTGCCGGTGCCGAAATCGGTGGCGCTGCCCGCGACCACGGTGCGTGCCATTGCGGCGGGGCATGGGGTCGATGCGGGTGGGATTCTGGACAACTTCGGCGACGGGCCGCTGATTTCCGTGCGGCCCAGCCCCGCGAACCCCGATTGGGGCGGGCCGGCGACGATCTTGAACATTGGCCTCAACGCCAAGCGCCATGCCCGCCTGGCCGAGACCCACGGCGAGGCGGCGGCGGATGCGCTGTATCTGCGCTTTGTGCAGGCCTATGCGATCCATGTGGCGCGGCTGGACCCGGATGTGTTCGACGGGCTGAAGCCGGGTCCAGGGGCCTTGAAAGAGGCGCTGCGCGAATACGAGGTCGAGACCGACGAGCCCTTCCCGCAGGACGCGGGGCGGCAGCTGTCGGAAGTGTTGCGGTCGATGGCCCGGGCCTGGGAGGGCACCTCGGCGCGGCTTCTGCGCCAGGCCAAAGGCGCGCCCGAAGAGGCGGCGCTGGGGCTTGTCGTGCAGGAGATGGCGCAGGGGATCGGGCAGGGGATTTCCGGGTCCGGCGTGATCCAGTTCGTCGATCCGGTCACGGGCCAGCCGCAGATCACCGGGCGCTATCTGGGGCAGAGCCAGGGCCGGGACGCGCTGAAGACGACCGAGGCTTTGTACCTGACGCGCGACCCGCGGGGGCCGTCGCTGGAGGATGTCGCGCCCGAGATCTTCGCGACGCTGGTCGAATACGGTGCTGTCTGCCGCCAGCGCCTGCGTGAGGAAATGCAGGTCGAGTTCACCATCGAGGATGGCCGCCTTGCCGTGCTGGACGCGGTCAAGGTGCAGCGCTCGGCCCGGGCTGGCTTGCGCATCGCGGTGGCGCTGGCCGAGGATGGGGTGATCCCGCGCGACGAGGCGGTCTTGCGGGTCGAACCCCGCGCGCTGTCCGAGCTGCTGCACCACCAGGTCGATCCGCGCGGGGAACGCGACGTGATCGCGCGGGGGATCGCGGCCTCGCCCGGGGCGGCGACGGGCCGGTTGGTGTTTTCCTCGACCGCCGCGCAGGCGAGTGCGGCCCGGGGCGAGGCCTGCATCCTGGTGCGGCGCGAGACGGCGCCGGAGGATATTCGGGGAATGCATTCGGCGGCGGCGGTCCTGACCGAACGGGGCGGGATGACCAGCCATGCGGCGGTGATCGCGCGGGGGCTGGGGCTGCCTTGCGTGGTGGGCGCGTCGGACATGCGGCTGGACACGCGAGACAAGAAGCTGACCGCGCCCGACGGCCGGGTGTTCCGCGAGGGCGATGTGATCACGCTGGACGGCTCGAAAGGCGAGGCGCTGGCGGGTGCGGCGGAAATGCTGCCCCCGGCGCTGGACGACAGTTTCCGCAGGCTGCTGGCCTGGGCCGACGAAGTGCGCGACATCGGGGTCCGGGCCAATGCGGATACTCCGGCAGATGCCGAGACGGCGCGGAAGTTCGAGGCGCAGGGGATTGGCCTCTGCCGGACGGAACACATGTTCTTCGACGAGGACCGCCTTGTCGTCATGCGCGAGATGATCTTTGCCGACAGCCCTGGCGACCGGGCAGCGGCCTTGGCGCGGCTGTTGCCGATGCAGCGGGCAGATTTCGTGCAACTCTTTGAGATCATGCAAGGTCTGCCGGTCTGCATCCGCCTGTTCGACCCGCCGTTGCACGAATTCCTGCCCCAGGACCGCGAGGGGCTGCGTGATCTGGCCGAGGCGCTGGACCGCCCCCTGTCCGAAGTGACGCGCCGGGCCGAGGCGTTGACCGAGGTGAACCCGATGCTCGGGATGCGGGGGGTGCGGCTGGGGGTCGTCCTGCCGGAAATCTACGACATGCAGGCGCAGGCGATCTTCGAGGCGACGCTGGAATCGGCCCGTCGTGGCGCTCCGGTCGTGCCCGAGATCATGATCCCGCTGGTCAGCGCGCGGCGTGAGGTGGAACTGGTCAAGACCCGGATCGACGCGGTCGCGGCCATGGTGCGGACGAAGGCGGGGGCCGGGTTCGACTACAAGCTGGGGGTGATGGTTGAAACCCCGCGCGCGGCGCTGCGGGCCGGTGAGATCGCGCAGCACGCGGCGTTTTTGTCTTTTGGTACCAATGACTTGACGCAGATGACCTACGGGTTGAGCCGCGATGACGCGGGCCGTTTCATGAACACCTATGTCCGGCAGGGTGTCTTCCCGGAAGACCCGTTCCACATCCTGGATGTCGACGGGGTGGGAGAACTTTTGCACATCGGGGCCGAACGGGGGCGCAAGACGAGGAAAGACCTGACCCTGTCGATCTGCGGCGAGCATGGCGGCAACCCGGAATCGATCGCCTTCTGTCGGCAGGCGGGGTTCGATTATGTGTCCTGTTCGCCCTACCGGGTGCCCATGGCGCGGCTGGCAGCGGCACATCTGGCGCTGAATGATCGCGGAAAAATTGTTTAAAAACAATTAACTGAAACGGTTTCTTAACCTGATTTTGCCGATTTTCGGCGATATTTCGCTTATGCAGCATTGATTTCCGTGACGATTTTGCAACAGCGTCTGGACCGGCCGGACCGGTTCCCCTAGCTCCCCCGCAACTTCAAGAAGGCGGGGATACGTCCGCCGGAAACCAAAGACGGAAGAGCAGAATGAGACGCAACCTTGCGACCTTCGCGCTGGCGCTGGCGCTGGCAGCCGGCACTGGGATGGCGAATGCTGGCTGGCATCCGGCGATGTTCGGGGTTGGCCAGACGGCCGATCTCGCGCCCAAGCTGGAACGTCTGCCCGCGCCCGACTTGGCCGCACTTGCCCCCGGTTTCCCTCAGGATGGGCTGACCGAGGAATGGCTGATGGCCCAGGCCGCGCCAGAGGGGGATGCCGAGTGGCAGTGCCTGACCGAAGCGCTGTATTTCGAGGCCCGGGGTGAAAGCCTGGAGGGCCAGATCGCGGTGGCCGAGGTGATCCTGAACCGGGTCGACAGCCCGCTTTATCCGCGTACGGTCTGCGGCGTGGTCAAGCAGCGCGGCAGCGGGGGGTGCCAGTTCTCCTACGTCTGCAGCGGCAAGAAGAAACTGCGCGAAAAGGGCGCGGCGGACCTGGCGGGGCGGATCGCGCGGGCGATGCTGGACGGGGCGCCGCGTCTGTTGACGGACGGGGCCACGCATTTCCACACCCGGGGCGTCAAGCCCGGCTGGTCGAAGCGATTCTCGCGGACAGCCAGCATCGGGTCGCATCTCTTTTACCGGCAGCCCGGCTCGAAAGGCTGATGTCGCCAATCGTGCGTTTGGTGGCGTCTTCCCACTTGGCCCGCCACCCTTGCGTGATATGAGGGGGCCAAGGCGGCGGAGGACCCCGATGAGCGATACCCCATGAGCGATACCCCATGAGCGATATCGAGCTGGCCTTCGCGCATCCCGAAGAGCGGGCCGAGGCGTCTGCCGGGGCGGATGCGCGCGACCGGATTTCCTTGCGCGATCATGTGGTCGAAGCCGATATCGGTGCTTTCCAGAAGGAACGCGGGCACAAGCAACGCCTGCGGTTCAACGTCGTGGTCGAAGTGCGCCCGGTGACCGAACCGCTGGAGGACGACGTCGACCGCATCCTGTCCTATGACCGGATCACCGAATCCATCGCGGCGGAACTGGCGGCAGAGCGGCTGAACCTTCTGGAAACGCTGGCGGAACGGATTGCCGAGCGGATCCTTGCTGAACCCGCGGCGATGCGGGTCTTCGTGCGGATCGAGAAGCTGGACATCGGGCCCTATGCCTTGGGGGTAGAGATCGTCCGGTCCCGCGCCGAACGCCCGGTGCAGAGGACGGGAGCCGAGGGGATGGAGGCGGTGCATCCGCTGGTCGTCTACCTGGACAATGCGGCGATCCATGCGCCGGACCTGCCCCAGCGGCTGGACCTTCTGCAGGCGGAGGGGTTGCCTTTGATCCTGACCGTGGGTTTGCCGGACCTGCCCCGCCCGGTGACGGGGCACCGGCCCACGCAGCGGCGGGTGGACCTCTTGGCCATCGAGCAGAACGCCTGGACCCTTGCCGCCCGCGACCCGCGCTGTGTCGTGGTTGCGACCCGAACAGAAATCGATTGGGCGATGAAGCGGGGACAATCTGTTGTCTGGGCCCCGTCGAAACTGGTGCTTGACGCGGTGGACGGGCCGAAAGGCAGCGATCCGGTCGGGCTCGCCCTGTGGCTGGCGGAAACAATGTCGGCCACGGCGCTGGTTGTTCACGGTGAGGTTGCAGTCCCGGCAGGAAGCCGCGTCCCGGTGAAACGCGCCTGACGCTTCCCCCTTGAAAAGGCCATTTTCTTCGGCCAATCCGGGGGTCATGGAGTATTTTCGCCCTATCGCGATGACCGATCCGGCGCGCCCTGCGGGTGCCCTGACGCTTGCGGGCGGCTGGGCCTGGTTCGACAGGGTCGAGGTCCTGTCGCGCGCGGCGAAGGCGCGGATCATTGCGGCCTCCGAGGTGCCGGCGGCGGTCCTGCACCGGCTGACCGCGCCCCGGGCGGCCTTTGCGGGCCTCGCGATGGACCGCCCGCGCCTGATGGGCATCCTGAACGTGACGCCGGACAGCTTCTCGGACGGGGGCCGGTTCCTGGGGGCCGAGGCAGCGGTGACGCAGGCGCGCGCGATGGCCGAGGCGGCCGAGATCGTGGATGTGGGCGGCGAAAGCACGCGGCCCGGCGCTGCCCTCGTGCCGGTGGACGAAGAGATCGCCCGGACGGTTCCGGTGATTGAAGCACTGCGCGAGGGTGGGCTGAATGCGCCGATCAGCATCGACACGCGGAAGCGCCAGGTCGCGGAATGGGCGCTGAAGGCCGGGGCCAGCATCGTCAACGACGTCTCGGCTTTCGACTTCGACCCGACCTTGGGGCCCATGGTCGTTAAGGCCGGGTGTCCGGTCGTCCTGATGCATGCGCAAGGGGTGCCTGCGACGATGCAGGACGACCCGAGCTATGGCGATGTCCTTCTGGATGTCTACGATGCGCTTGCCGCGCGGCTGGCGCGGGCCGAGGCTTTGGGGATCGACCGGCGGAACATAGTACTGGACCCCGGGATCGGGTTCGGCAAAACGGCGGCGCACAACTTGGCGCTCATCCGGGGGCTGTCGCTGTTTCACGGGCTGGGCTGTGCGATCCTGCTGGGCACCTCGCGCAAGCGGTTCATCGGCAGCATTGGGCGCGCCGAGGAGCCTCAGGACCGGGCGCCCGGGTCCATCGCGACGGCGCTGGCCGGGTGGGGGCAGGGGGTGCAAATCACCCGCGTGCATGACGTGGCCGAAACGCGGCAGGCGCTGCGGCTTTGGCAGGCTTTGAACACCGATCATTTGGAGAGTGAGACATGACCCGCAAGCTCTTTGGCACCGATGGCGTCCGGGGACGGGCGAATTCCTGGCCGATGACGGCGGAACTGGCGCTGAAGCTCGGCGCGGCGGCGGGCAGGTATTTCCGGCGCGACGGGTCGGCGGCGCATCGGGTGGTGATCGGCAAGGACACGCGGCTCTCGGGCTATATGCTGGAAAACGCGATGACGGCGGGGTTCTGTTCGACGGGGATGAACGTGCTGCTCCTCGGCCCGGTGCCGACCCCGGCGGTGGGGTTCCTGACCAAGTCGATGCGGGCCGATGTGGGGGTGATGATCAGTGCCTCACACAACCCGCACCAGGACAACGGGATCAAGTTCTTCGGGCCGGACGGGTTCAAGCTGTCTGACGCGGCCGAGGCCGAGATCGAGGCGCTGGTCGAGGGCGAGATCACCCCGGCCAAGCCCGAGAACATCGGGCGCGCCAAGCGGATCGACGACGGGCGCGGGAGGTATGAGGAGTTCGTGAAGACGAGCTTTCCGACCGGCCTGCGGCTGGACGGGCTGCGCGTGGTGCTCGACTGCGCGAACGGGGCGGCCTACCGGGCGGCGCCGGAGGTTTTGTGGGAGCTTGGGGCCGAGGTGATCCCGATTGGCGTGGCGCCCAACGGGACCAACATCAACGACCGCTGCGGGTCGACCCATACCGAGACGGCGGCCGAGGCGGTGGTGACCCATGGCGCACATGTGGGGATCGCGCTGGATGGGGACGCCGACCGGATCATGATCCTGGACGAGACGGCTCAGGTCGCTGACGGCGATCAGATCATGGCTCTGCTGGCCGCGCGGTGGGCGGCGGAGGGGCGGCTGGCCGGGGGGGCGCTGGTCGCCACCGTGATGTCGAACCTGGGGCTGGAGCGGTTCCTGCAAGGCCGGGGCCTGCGGCTGGAGCGGACGGCGGTGGGCGACCGCTATGTCGTCGAACGGATGCGGGAGGGGGGCTTCAACCTTGGGGGCGAGCAGTCGGGGCATATCGTGATGACCGACTACGCGACCACGGGGGATGGCCTTGTCGCGGGGCTGCAGTTCCTGGCCGAGATGGTGCGGACAGGGAAGCCCGCGTCGGAGCTGACGCGGAACTTCCCGACCGTGCCGCAGCTTCTGAAGAACGTCCGCTTCACGGCGGGGGCGCGGCCCTTGGAGGTCGCCTCGGTCCAGGAGGTGATCCGGGCGTCAGAGGCGCGGATCCAGGGGTTGGGGCGCATCCTGATCCGGAAATCGGGGACGGAACCGCTGATCCGGGTGATGGCGGAATGCGAGGACGAGGCCCTGCTGGCCGCCGTGGTGGATGAGATCGTGGGGGCGGTGGAGGCCGCGGTCTGACGCCTCCTCGCGCGCCTTCGGCGTCTCGTCGGTCGGCCTGCAAGAAGTGACGAAGTCATCGACGAGCCTTGGTCACCCGCGCGGCTTGGTCGCCAGGCTGTAGTCGCCGGGATAGGCGAGAAGGCCGTGATGGGTGACCCGCGCGGTCTCGTGGCACCAGATCTCGCCGCCGCAGCCGTCGATCCAGCGGCGGCAGAAGGACGTGTCCTCGCCATGCATCACGGCCCCGCCCCGACCGCGCAGGTGGCTGAAGAAGTCGTGGAAATCGGCCCCCGGATAGCCAGGTCCGTTGAAGGCGGGGACGGGGAGGGCGGCCTTGGCCTCGACCATCCGTTCGGGCACGGCGCGGCGGATCAGCATGAAGCCGGTCCCTGCGCCGGGCACCTTGCGGAAGCCGCCCCGTGCCTCATAGGGCCAGTCCTGACCGGCCTCGAACCTTTCGGAGATGTTGTAGCGAAGGGATTCGGCGAGGAGGCGGTCGGTCGGCGCGCGGTCGGATTCGGGCTTTGCCGCCTCGCGTTCGATCAGGGCGCGGAAGGTGGACCAGCGCATCTGCCGCTGCGGGTAGGGGGCCACGGTGAAATCGGCGTTGAAGTCGAGGAGGTCGAAGAAGACCTGCGGCTGGAAGCTCATGTCGCTGTCGAGGAGAAGCGCGTGAGTGAACTGCTTTTCGGCCAGGAAGAAGGACATCAGGTAGTTGCGCGAGATGACGAGGTCGGACCATTCGTAGGTCTTCATCGCGAAAGGGATGGAGCGGCGGGCCAGGGCCTGGGTCAGGCCGATGAGGCTGTGGACAGTGGGCGTGTCGATCTGTCCACCGGTCGGCATCAGGATCAGGAGTGTGGTCATCGGGTCCCCGCTTGGTGCCTGTCAGGGGTGGCGTGCGGGGCGGGTGCTTGTCAAGCGGAAGAGCCGCCCCCTTCAGGCGGCGCCCACCCGCCCACCCTGCCGCCTTCAGGGGGCGGCGCGCTGGCGCGCGAAGGGCCTCCGGCGGGGATATTTGGGGAAGAGAAAGCGTTTGGCGGGGCGCGTGGGGGGCGATACCTTAGGGTGCGCGTTCGGGGATCCAGCCGCCGTCACAGGTCAGGCTTTTGAAACGCTGGGTGCAGACGACGAAGCTGCCGTCGGGGAGCGCGTAGGTCATTGACAGGCCGAACATGACCCCCTGTCCGCCAAGGCCGCGTGCCTCCTCCGGCAGGGGGTCGCGGCCGGATGGCTGGACCGGAATGCGGGTGCTGTCCCGGGTCAAGGCGGTGATCGGACGGGCGGAAAACTCTGTCAGAGCCGTGGAATAGCCGACGTTGCTGAGAACCCACCACAGGATGGCGAGCGCGATCAGGGCGACGGGTATCCACTTGCGCATGGGTCACCTTGATTGAAAAGGGCGCCCGCGGGGGCGCCCTTTTGTGGGATCAGTTGCGGGCCTTGTCGACCATCTTGCCCTTGGCGATCCAGGGCATCATCGCGCGGAGCTTCTCGCCGACCTTCTCGATCTGGTGTTCGTCGTTGATGCGGCGGGTCGCCTTGAAGAAGGGCTGGCCGACGGCGTTTTCCTGCATGAAGTCGCGGACGAACTTGCCGGTCTGGATGTCGCGGAGGACCGCCTTCATCCGGGCCTTGGTCTCGTCGTAGGGCAGGATGCGTGGGCCGGAGACGTATTCGCCGTATTCCGCGGTGTTCGAGATCGAGTAGTTCATGTTGGCGATGCCGCCTTCGTAGATCAGGTCCACGATCAGCTTCACTTCGTGCAGGCACTCGAAATAGGCCATTTCCGGTTCGTAGCCGGCTTCCACGAGGGTCTCGAAGCCCATGCGGATCAGCTCGACAAGGCCGCCGCAGAGCACGGCCTGCTCACCGAAGAGGTCGGTTTCGCATTCCTGGCGGAAGTTGGTCTCGATGATGCCGGACCGGCCGCCGCCGATGGCCGAGCAGTAGGAAAGGCCGATTTCCATCGCCTTGCCGGTCGCGTCCTGGTGGACGGCCACGAGGCAGGGCACGCCGCCGCCCTTTGTATATTCACCGCGGACGGTGTGGCCGGGGCCCTTGGGGGCCATCATGATGACGTCGACGCCCTTTTTCGGCTCGATCAGGCCGAAGTGCACGTTCAGGCCGTGGGCGAAGGCGATGGCGGCACCCTCACGCAGGTTGTCGTGGACATACTGCTTGTAGGTCGCGGCCTGCAGTTCGTCGGGCATGGTGAACATGATCAGGTCGCACCAGGCGGCGGCTTCGGCGATGCCCATGACCTTCAGGCCCTCACCTTCGGCCTTCTTGGCGGACGGCGAACCGGGGCGGAGTGCCACGACCAGGTTCTTCGCCCCCGAATCGCGCAGGTTCAGCGCGTGGGCGTGGCCCTGGGAGCCGTAGCCGAGGATGGCGACCTTCTTGTCCTTGATCAGGTTCACATCGCAGTCGCGGTCGTAGTAAACGCGCATTTGGCGTCTCCTTGCTGTTGATGGCGGGACAATAGGGAATATTGGTGCGCGACCCGTGCAATCTTTGACGATTGTGGCGAGATGTGCGAAGGATCCTTCTCTGAATGACGCCTCAGTGAGAAATTCATGCAACTGGACGACACCGACCGCCGCATCCTGCGCCACTGGCTCGCCGAGCCGGGGGTGGAGCGTGCGGTGCTGGCGGAGCGGGCGGGGGTCACGGGCGCAACGTTGTGGCGGCGGCTGGATAGGTTGCGGGAAGGGGGCGTGATCCGGTCGGAAGGCGCGCGGGTCGACTGGCGGGCGCTGGGGTATGAGGTGGAGGTCTCACTCCGCTTCACGCTGGACAAGACCAACCCGCGGGCCTTTGACGAGTTCATCGCGGCGGCGCGGGAGGTGCCGGAGGTGATCGGGATCGAGACCTTTCTCGGCCGTGTCGACGTGCGCCTGAACGTGATCGCGCGGGACATGGGGCATTGGACGGGCATCTACCGCGACCGGATTCTGGTGCTGCCGCATATCGCCGAGGTGGAGGCGTTGATGCTGGTGTCCACCATCAAGGAGACCGGGGGGCTGCCCCTATGACTTCCAGCGTGATTGATCTGGATGACACAGACCGGGCGATCCTGCGGGAGCTGGTGGCGGATGGGACGCTGTCGGCGGGGGAGTTGGGGCGGCGGCTCGGGCTGTCGCAGCCGGCGGCCTGGCGGCGGGTGCGGCGGCTGGAGGAGGCGGGGGTGTTGAGGGGCCTGGCGGTGGAGGTGGACCGAGAGAAGCTGGGGTTTGGTGTCACGGTGTTCCTGGGGGTGAAGCTGGCCACCAAGGGGCGGGTGAGCCTGGAGGACTTCGAGCGCGCAGTGCAGGCGATCCCGGAGGTGCAGGTGGTGCAGCATGTGCTGGGGCTGTTTGACTATCGCCTGCGGGTCGTGGCGCGGGACATCGCGGATTTCGAACGCGTGTTGCGCCGCCGGATCATGACTTTGCCGGGGGTGGGGAACGTCGAGGCGAACGTGCTTCTGACCGAGGAACGTCGCCCCGGACCCCTCGGCGTGGCGGAAACGGTCGGGAAAGCGTGATCTTGGGCGGCTAGGGTCGGGGCAAATCGGGAGGCCCGCATGAAGATCGCGAAACTGGAAACCTTCGACACGCCCTTCGTCTGCTTTGTGAAGGTCACGTCCGACACGGGCGATGTGGGCTGGGGCCAGACCTCGACCTATCAGGCGGATCTTACGGCGGAAATCTTCCATCGGCAGGTGGCTCCCTATGCCCTGGGCACGTCGGTCGAGGACCTGGAAGACACGCTGCGCCGCATCTTCGAGCGCGAGCACAAGTTCCCCGGCAGCTACCTGCGGCGCGCGCAGGCGGGGCTGGATACGGCGGTGTGGGACCTGATGGGCAAGGTGGCGGGGAAGCCCGTGGCCTCGCTTCTGGGCGGGTCGCCGGGCAGGGTGCGGGCCTATGCCAGTTCGATGAAGCGCGACATCACGCCCGAGGATGAGGCGGCGCGGTTCGTGCGTTTGCGGGACACCTATGGCTTCGACGCTTTCAAGTGGCGCGTGGGCGCGGAAGTGGGGCGCGACCAGGACGAATGGCCGGGGCGGACGGAAGCGGTTATTCCCATTGTTTCCAAGGCTCTCGGCGATGATGTTGAGAAACTGGTTGATGGGAATTCCTGCTACTCGCCGAAGCGCGCCATCGAGGTCGGGCGGATGCTGGAAGACAACGGCATCGGCCATTTCGAGGAGCCGTGCCCCTATTGGGAGGTCGATGAGACGGCGGAGGTCCGGGCGGCGCTGAACATCGATGTGGCGGGCGGCGAGCAGGATTGCGAGTTCACGGCCTGGCAGCTCGCCATCGAGCACAAGGCGGTCGACATCCTGCAGCCTGATATCATGTACCTCGGCGGAATGTATCGGACGCTGGAGGTCTGCCGGATGGGGCAGGCCGCCGGTTTGCCGATCACGCCCCATGCGGCGAACCTGGGGCTGGTGACGATGTGCACGATGCACTTGTTGCGGGCGATCCCGAACGCTGGGAAATATCTGGAATTTTCCATCGAAGGGCTAGACTACTACCCTTGGCAGGAGGGCCTGTTCCTAGGCGATCCCTACCGGATCGAGGGCGGCCATGCCACAGTCACCGATGCCCCCGGCTGGGGCGTCGAGATCAACCCTGACTGGCTGGCCCGCGCCCGCCACCGTGTTTCGGAAAGGACCTGAAGATGCCCGGACTGCACGCCCATATCGACCCCGAGGGGCTTGAGGAATTCTCGGTCGTCTTCACCGACCGGTCGCTGAACCACATGTCGGCGCGGTTCCAGGGGGTGATGCGCGATGTCTCCGGCATGCTGAAGGAGGTCTACAAGGGCTCCGCCGTGGCCTTGGTCCCCGGGGGCGGCACCTATGCGATGGAGGCGGTGGCGCGGCAGTTCGGCAAGGGGCGCGTCCTGATCGTGCGGAACGGCTGGTTCAGCTATCGCTGGACGCAGATTTTCGAGGCGGGCGGCTTTGCGCAAGAGACGGTGGTGGTGATGGCCCGGCAGACCGGCAACGACGCGCGGGCACCCTACGCTCCGCCGCCCATCGAGGAGGTGGTGGCGAAGATCCGCGAGGTTCGCCCCGAGGCGGTGTTCGCGCCGCATGTGGAAACCTCCGCGGGGATCATCCTGCCGGATGACTACATCACCAGGATGGCGGCGGCGGCGCATGAGGTGGGGGCGCTGATGGTGCTGGACTGCATCGCGTCGGGCTGCGTCTGGGTGGATATGGCGGCGACGGGGGTCGATGTGCTGATCAGCGCCCCGCAGAAGGGGTGGTCGGCCTCGCCCTCGGCAGGCGTCGTGGTGCTGTCGCCGATGGGTGAGGCGCGGCTGGCAGAGACCACGTCGAACAGCTTTGCGCTGGACCTGAAGAAGTGGCGCGCGATCATGGAGGCCTATGAGAAGGGCGGCCATGCCTATCACGCGACGATGCCGACGGATGCGATTGTCGGCTTCCGCGACGCGATGGTCGAGACGAAGGCGATGGGGTTCGAAGCCGCGAAGGCGGCGCAATGGGCGCTGGGGCGGGCGGTGCGGGGGATGCTGGCCGAAAAGGGGGTGCCTTCGGTCGCGGCTGATGGCTTCCAGGCGCCGGGGGTGGTGGTGAGCTACACGAGCGATCCGGATGTGCAGAACGGCGCGAAGTTCCGGGGCGAGGGGCTGCAGATTGCGGCGGGGGTGCCCTTGCAGGTGGGCGAAGGGGCGGAGTTCAAGACCTTCCGGCTGGGGCTTTTCGGTCTGGACAAGCTGAAGGACGTGGATGCGACCGTGGCGCGGTTGAAGCGGGCGGTCGACGCGGTGCTGTAGACGACAGGCCGGAGGGGAGTTCTCCGGCCTGTGCGTTTGGGCAGAGTTGTGGCGATCACTGCGCGTTCGACAGGATCGCTTCCACACCACCCGAGATGTCCGACGGCGTGCGGGTGTTCTCGGAGTCCGCGAAGAAGCTGACGATCTGGGCGTACTGCACGTTGGTCAGCGAGGACAGGTCGGCGTTCGGCAGGACCGCGAGGATCTCGGACTGGATGGCCGAGCTCAGCGGAACGGCGACTTGCTGGGCAAAAGCGCCCGAAGCGGTCGTGGCGAGGAGAGCGGCGACGATGGCGATGCGTTTCATTCTGTTTTCCTTCGGTTCTTGATTTCAATCCGCCTGTCTTGCGGCGGTGAAGGAAACATGGGCTGTTCCGGGCCGGAAGAGAAATCACGGCTTGATCGCCGCGCATCGCCAAGCTGTGATGAGGCGTGCATCTTGAACGCCGCGATGGCGGGAAATCCGAAGGATTCATGGCCTGTCCGGTGCGTGCCGATCACATCTTTCAGCGTTCTCACGGGCTTGCGTGGTCTTGCGGCGCCTGTGTGCGAAAATGCACGAAACTTCAGGGGTGTGGTGGCGTATCAGCCTTTCGGCCCATTCCAAGCCCGGCCCGCATCAGCATCTGGCGCACGGGTCGCGCGGAATAAAGCGCATCGAGCGCACTGGCGCGCAGGTCGCGCAGGACCGGGGCCGTCGCCATCGAAGCGCGGTTCAGAAGGTCGATTCCGGTGACCCGTGCCCGCACCTCCAGGTGGCGCTGGCGGTGGTAGGCCTCGGTCACGGCGGGCTGGCCGGGGTCGTCGCGGTGCTGTTCCGCCAGGGCGAGAAGGGCCGCGAGGTCGGCGAGCGACATGTTCAGCCCCTGCGCGCCGATGGGCGGGACGACATGGGCGGCCTCGGCCAGAAGGACGCTACGGGGGGCCGAAAGGCGGTCGGCGATCTGGCTGATGATCGGCCAGACAGACCGGCGCGAGAGGAGCGTGAGGGGGCCGAGGATGCCGGAGGAGCGGGCGGTCATCTCGGCTTCGAACTCCGCGACGGGGAGGGCGGCGAGGCGGGCGGCTTCGGGGCCGGTCTCCATCCAGACGACGGCAGAGGCCGGGCGGCCGTCGCGGTCGGGGAGGGGGACGAGGGTGAAGGGGCCGCCGGAGCGGTGCACCTCGGTCGAGACGTTCTGGTGCGGGATGTCGTGGCCGACGGCAAAGGCGAGGGCCTTCTGGCCGTAGCGGGTTGTTTTTGCTGGGATGCCAAGGGCTTCGCGGACGGGGGAGGTGCGGCCGTCGGCACCGATCACGAGTTTCGCGCTGATCTGGGTGCCATCGGTGAGCGTCACCAGCGCCTCGGCGTCGCGGACGAGCATGCGGGAAAAGCCCAGGCCGGGGTGGAAGGAGACGGTCGGAAGCTCGGCCAGGCGGGCGACCATTTCGCGGCGGAGGAGCCAGTTGGGCAGGTTCCAGCCGAAGGGCGCGTCCGAGATGTCGGCGGCGTCGAAATCCTTGGTCAGCCGCGCCTCGGGTGTCTCGCCGCCCGCGTCGATGATCCGCATGACCTGGAGGGCGGCGGCATGGGGTTCGAGGCGCGACCAGAGGCCTGCGGCCTGGAGGACGGGGATCGAGGGCTGCAGGAAGGCCGTGGTGCGGAGGTCGGCGTCGTCGGCAGTGTCGTTGGTGACGGGCGGTTGGGGGTCCACGCAGGTGACGCGAAAGCCTGCGGTGCCAAAGGCGCAGGCGGCGGTCAGGCCTGCGACGCCGCCGCCGGAAATCAGGATGTCGGTCTGTTCACGCATTTGGGCCTCCGCCTTCAAGCATAGGCTGCGGGGATGCGGGGGGCCAGAGGACAGGGTGCCTCAGGGGGGTCTTGGGTCAGGGGCGCGCGAGGATGATGAGGATGACGAACATCACCGGGACCATTGCCACGGCTGTCAGGACCAGGGCGGGCAGGCCCCAGGTCTGGATTGCAAGGACAAGGGCGGTCACCGCGATGACGAGGAGGTAGTAGATCGTGTCGACCTCACGCTCCACCGCGCGGATCAGGCCGCCGACGACCGGGATCGCGCGGACGATGCGGCTGAAGAGGTTCGGTGCGGGCAGGGTGGCAGTCGTCATCTTGGTCTCCGGTGGCTCTGCCTGGGACATAGCGCATGAAACTGCGGCGGCGATGTGACCGGTTGTCACCCTACCAGGCGCGACAGGAAGGCGGCTAGGTCGTCGGTGTGATGGTGGATGTGATCAGCCGGGTCCGGAGTGGGGGCGACATGGACCGTGCGCATGCCAAGCGCGTGGGGGACGGCGAGGTTGCGGGTGTCGTCTTCGAACATCGCTCCGCGGGCCGGATCGAGGCCGTCCTTGGCGAAGACGGTGGCAAAGGCCTGGGCGTCGGGCTTGGGGTGGAAGTCGGCATGCTCGACCCCGTAGATCGCGTCGAAGAGGCCTGCAAGGCCCCGCGCTGCAAGGACTTTTTCGGCATAGGGCGCGCAGGCGTTGGTGTAGATGATCTTGCGGCCCGGCAATGCGGCGATGGCCTGGGCGAGCGCGGGGTCGGGCGAGAGCACCGAAAAGTCGATGTCGTGCACCTCATTCAGGTAGGGGCCCGGGTCGACGTCGTGTTCGCGCATGAGGCCCGCGAGCGTGGTGCCATAGGTCGCCCAGTAGTAGGCGCGCAGGTGGTCGGCACGGGCGCGATCGACCTTGAGGGCCTGCATGACCCAATCTGTCATCCGGACCTCGATCTGGTCGAAAAGCCGCATGTGGGGCGGGTAAAGCGTATTGTCGAGGTCGAAGACCCAGGTGCGGACGTGGGTGAAGTGCTGTTTGGGCATGGCCGTGATGTAGTCTGGGGCCGCGACGTAGGGAAGGGTTGATCGTGGGGCGCGGGCCGGGCTAGGGTCCGGCCCGCGCGGGGGGCCGCGCTTTGGGGGGACGGGCAAGGTGCAGAAAGACGCCTATACGCTGATCATGGAAGCGATCGAGGCCGGGGTCTACAAGCCCGGCGACCGGCTGGTGGAAAGTGAGCTGGCCGAGCGGCTGGGGGTCAGCCGGACGCCGGTGCGCGAGGCGCTTCAGCGGCTGGAGACGCAGGCGATGCTGACCCGCGACGGGCGGAGCCTGATTGTCGCCTCGCTGGATCACAACCAGCTGGCCGAGCTTTACACGGTGCGGACCGAGCTGGAGGGGCTGGCGGCGCGACTGGCGGCCCGGCACGCCACGCCCGAGGAAGTGCGGGTCCTGAAAAGCATGGTGACCGAGGACCGGGCGCTCTTGGGGGGCGATCCCCGGGCGCTGAGCCGGGCGAACAAGCGGTTCCACAAGCAGATCCATCTTGCCAGCCACAACCGGTTCCTGGTGCAGCAGCTGGACCTGGTGCATCGCAGCATGGCGCTGATGGCCAACACTTCTTTCGCGGCCGAGGGGCGGGACGAGGTGGCGCTGGACGAACATGCGCAGATTGTCGCGGCGATCGAGGCGGGCGATGGGGACGCGGCTTATCTGGCGCTGAAGTCGCACATCAGCCAGGCCTTCGAAACGCGGCTGCGGGTGGACGCGGGCGAATTGCGGATGCGCTGAGGCTAGTCCTTGGGGTCGGCTGCGTCGTCGAAGAGGCCGTGCGTGGTCTTGTCCCAGTAGAAGGGCTTGGTGGCGAGTTCCAGCAGGCCCTTGTAGGCCGCAAGCGAGGCCAGCGGGTAGTAGACCTTGAGTGTCAGCACCCAGAGGAGGCTGAGGTCATGCCGGGTGCGGCCAAGACCGATGGCGCCGATCAGGATATTCGCGACTTCGGACAGGAAGAAGACGGTAAGCATCGACCAGACGGCTGGCGCGGGCATGGCTGCGAACAGAGGGTGGTCGAACCCGGCGGTAACGATCAGGAACGACCACAGGAGCGGGGCCATCAGGAACTGAGCGATGGTGCCGAGAAACAGGACCTGAAAGCCCAGGAACCCCTTGGCCCCAAGCTGCCGCCACAGCAGGCGCGGCTGCCGCATGTGCACGGCCCAGGTCATGATGTAGCCCTTGATCCAGCGCGAGCGCTGCTTGATCCAGGGCAGGGGGCGGCAGTTCGCCTCCTCATACGTGGTGGTGTCGATCAGCTCGGTCCGGTAGCCGTGGCGGGCAAGGCGGATGCCAAGGTCCGCATCCTCGGTCACGTTATGGGCATCCCATGCGCCAAGCTGGTCAAGGACATCGCGGCGGAAGAAGAGCGTGGTGCCGCCAAGGGGGATGACCATGCCAAGGCGGGCAAGGCCGGGCAGGACCAGGCGGAACCAGCCGGCATATTCGATGGCAAAACAGCGGCTGAGCCAGTTGGTGTAGGGGTTGTAGTAGTCGAGCACCCCTTGCAGGCAGGCGACCTCGGGGCCGGAGCGCTGGAAGCGTTCGACAACCTTCTTGATCTGGTCGGGTTCGGGCGCGTCCTCGGCATCGTAGACCCCGATGATCGCGCCGCGCGCATGGTCAAGCGCGTGGTTCAGCGCACGCGGCTTGGTCTTGACCTGGCCTTCCGGCACGATGACGACGCGCATCCAGGGCGGCAGTTCGGCTGTGGCGAGGGCGTCGAGGGTGACGTTGTCCTCGGCTTCGACGGCGAGGATGACGTCGAGGAGTTCCGCCGGGTAGTCGAGCCGGGCGAGGCGGCGGACGAGGCGCTGGGCGATGCTGTCTTCGTGGTAGAGGGCGACGATGATCGTCACGATGGGCTGGATGCCGTCGGTGGCAGGCAGGGGCCCGGCGGCGGGGGCGCGGAGGGCGGCGATGGTGGCGGCGAACTTCAGCAGGACGATGCAGGCAAGCGAGGCGACGGCGAAGCCGAGGGCCGCGAGGCCGAAGGCAAGGGGGGCAAGGGCCAAGGCCAAAAGCAGCGCGCCGATCACCGCCATCGCGAGGGGTGCCTGATGGAGCCGCGCCCAGTTGCGGCAGCTTTCCGCAGCTGCGACGCGGTTCTCCGCCGCCTTGGCCAGCAAATCGCCGCGCCGGGCATGGATTGCGGCCAGGATCGCACGGGGGGCGGCAATGCCGGCGGCGACGGGGCCAAGGCGGTCTTCCAGCATCGGGCGGAGGCGGTGGAACTCCTCGGGGCGCGAAGTGGCGACGATGGTGACATCGCCCGCCTTCTGCCAGGGGACGAGGCCGTGGCGGAGGCAGTCCTGAACGCCGACCGCGTCGATCAGCCGGGGATCGGGGAGCGCGGTGTCAAGATCGACGAGGCGGAGGCCCCAGTTGCGGGCATCGACACCGAGGAGATCGCGTTCGACGACCAGGCCGCGGGCGCGGAGGACATCTGGGAGGCGTCCCGCCTCGCGCCCACGGTGGGAGAGGGCGGTCAGCATCTCGTCGGGGGCGACGACGCCTTCACGCAGGAGAGAGGCGCCGACGGCAAAGCGGCGGTGCCCCGGGGCCCGGGCAGGCAGGTCAGCGATCCGTTCGGCAAGAGCCATGCCGGTCCCCTTCTGGTTCGGGGCCAGACTGGCGGGACGCGGTTAACAGGTCGTTAAGGTTTTGTGTCCGAAATCAGGCGGTTCGGCGGTGATTCATGGCCTCGGCAAAGCGTTCGAACAGGTAGAAGCTGTCCTGCGGGCCGGGTGAGGCTTCGGGGTGATACTGGACGGAGTAGACCGGCTTGCCATCGACCGCGATACCGCAGTTGGTGCCGTCGAAGAGAGAGATGTGGGTCTCTTTCACGCCCCTCGGCAGGGTGTCGGCGTCAACGGTGAAGCCGTGGTTCATCGAGGTGATCTCGACCTTGCCGGTGGTGAGGTCCTTGACCGGGTGGTTGGCACCGTGGTGGCCGTGGTTCATCTTGCGGGTCTTGGCCCCAAGGGCGAGGGCCAGCATCTGGTGGCCAAGGCAGATGCCGAAGAGGGGCAGGTCTTTCTGCAGGACGCCCTGGATCATCGGCACGGCATAGGCGCCCGTGGCAGCCGGGTCGCCGGGGCCGTTCGAGAGGAACACGCCCTCGGGGTTCAGGGCGAGGACGTCCTCGGCGGTGGCGGTGGCGGGGAGGACGGTGACCTCACACCCGACCGAGGCGAGGCAGCGCAGGATGTTGCGTTTCGCGCCGTAGTCGATGGCGACGACCCTGAAGCCCGGGCCTTCGCGGCGGGTGTAGCCTTCGGGCCAGGCCCAACGCTTTTCGTCCCAGCGGTAGCTTTGCGCGCAGGTCACGTCTTTCGCAAGGTCAAGGCCGACAAGGCCCTTCCAGGCCCGGGCCTTGGCGACCAGCTTTTCGATGTCGAACTGTCCGTCGGGGCTGTGCGCGAGCGTGACATGCGGCGCGCCCTGCTGGCGGATCGCGCGGGTCAGCCGCCGGGTGTCGACCCCGCCGATGCCGATGCGACCGATCTTCGCAAGCCAGTCCGTCAGCTCTCCGGTCGCGCGCCAGTTCGAGGGTTCGGTCGGGTCCCATTTCACCACCATCCCGGCGGCGGCAGGGGTGCCGGTTTCGTCGTCTTCCGGCGTGACGCCCACGTTGCCGACATGGGGGAAGGTGAAGGTCACGACCTGGCCCGCGTAGGAGGGGTCGGTCATGATTTCCTGATAGCCGGTCATCGCGGTGTTGAAGACAAGCTCGGCAACGGTTTCGCCGGTGGCGCCAAGGCCATGGCCGTAGAAGATCGTCCCATCGGCGAGTGCGAGGCAGGCGGTAGCATCGCGCGGCGCGGGCATAGGCGACTCTCCATTTGGCAAATTGCGCGGAAACTAAGGGTCGGGGCAGGCCGGGTCAAGGGCGGAAGCGAAAAGGATTTCCTTTCGATTTCAATGATTTGCCGAAATCGGCTTTGGTTGCGGTTCGCCCCGGTTCGGGGTATGGTCAAAACCTTGGGGAAACTACCGGAAAGTCCGACCATGCTGTTGCGCGACCGTCTGCAGACGGCCCTGAAAGAGGCGATGAAGGCCAAGGAGGCCGACCGCCTGTCCACGCTGCGCCTGATCAACGCCGCCATCAAGGACCGCGAGATCGCCGTCCGGGGCGAAGCCGAGGCGGGCGAGGTGGGCGAGGCCGAGATCCTGCAGATCATGGGCAAGATGGTAAAGCAGCGCCAGGAATCGGCGCGGGCCTATGAAGAGGGCGGGCGGCTGGAGCTTGCGGAAAAGGAGCTCGCCGAAATCGGGGTGATCCAGGAATTCCTGCCGCGCCAGATGGATGCGGGCGAGATTGCCGCGGCGGTTGATGCGGCGGTGGCCGAGACCGGGGCTGCAAGCATCCGCGACGTGGGCAAGGTGATGGCTGCGCTGAAGGCGCGCTACACGGGCCAGATGGATTTCGGCGCGGTCGGCGCGCTGGTCAAGGCGCGGCTGGGGTAGAACCCGCGTCGCGGCCGATCGGCAACGGTCTATTCGGGGTATTGCCGCGCGGCCTTGGCCGATCCAAGTTTGCCGCCCGACTTCTTGCTTTGAGCCGTGGCGGTCCATTCGTAGGTGTGGGAGCCATCCGGGGGACAGGGGCTTTTGTATTTGAACGCCCCAGGTTCGATCGTCTGTTGCCCGTCATAGGCGACAACCCCGCCCCCATGGTCGAAGTCACGCACCTTGGTATCGACCAGCTTGAAGCGAATGTATTTCGTCCCCTCTGGCACGTCCTTCAGGACGAACAGCGGATTGGCGACCGTGTTGGGATTGCCGGAGGTGCAGGATTTCAGGCCGTCCCAGGTGAAATCGATCTCGAACGCCGAAGCGGGACCACCGAGGACAAGGACTACGGCGGCGGCAAATGCGAGTTTGAACATGGTTTTCCATCTGGTTTCAGTGGGTTCAAGATTGCGCCGCACCAAAGGGCGAAGTCAACGGAAGACTTGCAGGCGGGCAAGCAGATCGTCCCTCAGCGCAACCCGTTCCTCTTCCGACAGGAAGGCCCCCAGTTCGACCTCGCGTCCGTCGCCCTTGAGGGTCAGGTAGTTCGGCACCGGGCCGCCGGTTTCGTGCAGGGTCACGCGGACCCAGTAGGGGTTGGCCTCCCAGTCCTGGCGGCGGCCCTTGGGCCCGTGGCGGATCAGGGTGATGCGGTCGGGCGTGAGGCGCAGGTCCTCGACGATGTCACGGTCGCGGCCGTTCTTCCGCAGCGCGAACCAGATTGCCCAGATCGCGCCCAGGATAAACGGCAGGATCGCCCAAAGGACTGGGGTCCCAAGAATTCCGATCAGCGGCACGGCCACCAGCGCCAGGGTAAGGCCGATGAACCAGACAAAGCCGCGCTGGGTCAGGGACCGGTGCGGCCAGAGATGCAGGCGGTCCTCGCCGCCCTCGGGGGGAAGCCATTCGTAGGGCATGGCGCTATTCTAGAGGCCTGACGCGCAAGGAAAAGTGGCGCTTTGCCGCGTGGATGGGACTAGCCGCCAATCCGGTTCAGAAAGTCGCGGAACGCCGTACGGTAGGCGGCGGGGTCCTCGGCGTAGGAGCCGAGGTGGTCCGCCCCGGTCCACAGGGTCACCGTGGGCGCAGTGCGGGCGGCGGCCAGGGCCTGAGAGGGGCCGATGGGCACGATGCGGTCGGCGCTGCCGTGGGCAAGAAAGACCGGGCCGGGGAAGGCCGCGAAGGCATCGGCGACCTCGGCCTGGTCAAGGGGCAGGGGGGTCTTGAAGGGCAGGATCTGCTTCGCGGTCCAGGCGATGAGGCCGGGAAGGGGCTTGCCGCCTTGTGCGGCGAGCTGGTCGATCACCGCGCCAAAGCTGATGGCGGGGCTGTCCAGCGCGATGGCGCTGACGCGGGGGGCAAGCGGGCTTTGCTTCAGGAACTGGCCCAGGATCGCGCCGCCCATAGATTCGGCGACGATCAGGACTCGGTCGGCCTCGGTCGGGGCCATGCGGGCGACGGCGGGCTCAAGGTCCGGCCATTCGGTCAGGCCGAAGCCGTAGTTTCCGTTCGGGTCAGCGGGCGCACCGTCGTCGCTGCGGTAGGTTGTCAGAAGGACGGACCAGCCGGCCTCATGCAGGACCTGCAGCGTGCGGTAGCCATCTTCGCGCGCCCCGGCGATGCCGTGGACATAGATGGCGCGGCCGGCCTCGGGACCGGCGGCGGGGACAAGCCAGGCCTCGGTCGGGCCGAGGGGGGTGTCGAGCGTTACGGTCTGGAAGGGCAACGACAGCGCGGTCATGGGGTCACCGCGATAGCCGAGGGCAAGCGGGTCGGAGGGCGGCTCGGCGGTGGCAAGGGCCGCGGCAATGGGGCCGGTCTTCAAGAGGCCCGCCGTGGCATGGGCCAGAAAATACCCCCCGATGCCGGTGTAGCCCACGAAGGCGAGGGCCAGGAGGGTCAGGACGAAGAACGCGATCCGCATTGTGTTTCCTTGCACGAAAGGAAAAGGCCCCGGGTGCAGGTGCAGCCCGGGGCCTTTCGGTCAGCTTGGGCGCTTAGTGCGCGTGGCTCTTGTCCCAGTCGGACTGCTTGGGCAGCTGCTCGAACGTGTGCTCGGGCGGCGGGCAGGGCAGGGTCCATTCCAGGGTGTCGGCGTATTCGTTCCAGTAGTTGTTCTCGGTGATCCGGCGGCCCCACATCAGGGTGTAGAACACGATGCCGATGAAGAACACGAAGGAGGCGAACGAAATGAAGGCACCGACCGAGGAGAACCAGTTCCAATAGGCGAAGGCCTCCGGATAGTCGATGTAGCGGCGCGGCATGCCCTGGCGACCGAGGAAGTGCTGCGGGAAGAAGGTCAGGTTCGAGCCGATGAACATCATCCAGAAGTGCAGCTTGCCCGCCCATTCCGGGTACTGGCGGCCCGACATCTTGCCAATCCAGAAGTAGACCCCGGCGAAGATCCCGAAGACGGCCCCCAGCGACATCACGTAGTGGAAGTGCGCGACCACGTAGTAGGTGTCATGGTAGGCGCGGTCCACCGGGGCCTGGCTGAGGACGATCCCGGTCACGCCGCCGACGGTGAAGAGGAAGAGGAAGCCGAAGGCCCAGAGCATCGGGGTCTTGAACTCTACCGACCCGCCCCAGATCGTCGCGATCCAGGAGAAGATCTTCACGCCGGTGGGCACGGCGATGACCATGGTCGCCAGCATGAAGTAGGACTGCTGGGTCAGCGACATGCCGACGGTGTACATGTGGTGCGCCCAGACGACGAAGCCGAGGACACCGATCGCCACCATCGCGTAGACCATCGGCAGGTAGCCGAAGATCGGCTTCTTCGAGAAGGTCGAGATGACCTGGGAGATGATCCCGAAGGCCGGGATGATGATGATGTAGACTTCCGGGTGGCCGAAGAACCACAGGATGTGCTGGTAGAGGATCGGGTCACCGCCGCCCGAGGGCGTGAAGAAGGTGGTGCCGAAGTTGCGGTCGGTCAGCAGCATGGTGATCGCACCGGCCAGCACCGGCAGGGCCAGCAGGATCAGCCAGGCGGTGACGAAGATCGACCAGCCGAAGAGCGGCACCTTGTGGAGCGTCATCCCGGGCGCGCGCATGTTCAGGAAGGTCGTGATCATGTTGATCGCGCCCAGGATCGACGAGGCGCCCGACAGGTGGACCGCGAAGATCGCGAGGTCCATCGCGTAGCCGCCCTCGGCCGTGGTGGTCAGCGGCGGGTAAAGAACCCAGCCCACGCCCGCGCCGGTGCCCAGGTCGCCACCGCCGCCCGGTGCCAGCATCGAAGCCACGCCCAGCGAGGTCCCGGCGACGTAGAGCCAGAACGACAGGTTGTTCATCCGCGGGAAGGCCATGTCCGGCGCGCCGATCTGCAGCGGCATGAAGTAGTTGCCGAAGCCGCCGAAGAGCGCGGGGATCACGACGAAGAACATCATCAGGACGCCGTGATAGGTGATCATCACGTTCCACAGGTGCCCGTTCGGCGTGCAGGTGGCCGAGGCATCGGCGATGAAGCGTGCGCCTTCCTGGCACATGTACTGCACGCCCGGATACATCAGCTCCATCCGCATGTAGAGCGTGAAGATGACCGAGATCAGGCCGACGAGACCCCCGGTGAACAGGTACAGGATCCCGATGTCCTTGTGGTTCGTGGACATGAACCAGCGGGTGAAGAACCCGGGTCGATGATGATCGTCATGGCCGTGGATGGCTGCGTCCGCCATTGGCGTCCTCCGCTTTGGTCGTTCCGTTATGCCGTTTGCCGCCCGCGAAGGAGGCCCGGTTCCCTTATGCACCTGTCTTTAGCCGCAGGGCGTTACGGTCGCAATGCATGACTTTGCCGCAGGGGGTAGAAATCATGCGGGTTTCCCGGCAATATCCTGCTACGGGAACGGGGCGCGGCCTTCGCGCCGGTGGCTGTCGGACAGCCGCTTGCCGGATTCGTGCCGAAAACGCTCGTCGAGGGGCCGGAACCGCGTGACACGGTCGGCGCGCAGGTGGCGGAAATCCTGCGCCGTTTCGCACCAGATCGTCAAAAGCCAGGCGCTATCGAAGAGGGTCAGGCCCAGCGGGCGGGCGCGCCGGGTGCTTGGGACCCCGGACAGCGAGAGATAGTCGATTTCGGCAAAGGTTCGGGACCGGATCGCCTGGCGCATGGCTGCAAGATTCGGTGCAGACTTTGCCTGCGTCTGCGGACCGGCGGCGATGGCAGGCTCGCTGAGTTCGTGGCGCCGATCGGCGCGACTTGCCCCCGCGATCTTGGCAAGCGCCCGACGCGCCGCATCCGCCAAAGCCGCGTCGCCGCGTTCTGCCACCAGCCCGGCACCCAGGGTCAGGGCCTCAAGCTCATCACTCGCAAGACCGAGCGGGGGGAGGAAATACCCGGACTCAAGGACGTAGCCGACGCCGCCCTCGCCCCGGATCGGCGCGCCCATGGCCTGCAGGTCGGCGATGTCGCGGTAAGCCGTGCGCAGCGAGATGCCGCAGTCCCGGGCGATCTGGCGTGCGGTCACCGGGCCATGGCGCAGGCGCAGGGCATCCAGAAGAGAAAGCAGGCGATAGAGGCGCATCGGAAAGCCACTGCCATTTTCTGACACTGCCCCCGCGTATCACGGCTTCACCAGAAAACACAGGAGCATGACATGAAAGACAAGACAGTCGGGGTTCTGATGGCCGGTGCGATGGGGCTTGGCTCGGCCGCTTTGGCGGGACCGTCGGACGAGGCAGCGGTTGTCGGAGTGATCGAACGGATGATGTCGTCCTTTGCGGCGGGCGATGTGCCGGGAATCATGGCGACCTACCGGCCCGGCGCGGTCGTAGTTGGCACGCCAGGCGCGCCGGTCACGGGCGAGGCGGCGCTGACCGAGATGTTCCAGGGCTTTGTCGCGGCGGGATTTCCCTTTGTGCCCGGCGGGCATGAGGTGATCGTGTCGGGCGACACTGCGCTGCATCTGATGGACTGGGAGGGGCAGGGGCCGGATGGCGCGACGTTCCGCGCCCTGTCCGTCGCGGTGCTGACCCGCGACGCGTCGGGGGAATGGCGGATGGTGATCGACCATCCGTTCGGCGACGGCCTGATGCAGAGGAAGTGACCGCGACAGGAAAGCGGGCGGCCCTGCGCCGCCCGCACCGTCACGATATCGCGTCGCTTACTGCGCGACCGAGGCGAGGTAGGCCGCGACGTCTTCGCCGCCGGCGGCGAGCTTGAAGGACATCTTCGACTTGGCCGCATCATCGCCGAGCGCCTGCTTCAGGTAGGACGCCGGGTCGGCAGTGTAGGCGGCAAGGCTCGCCTCGTCCCAGACGGCACCGGTGGCACCAAGGGCCAGGATCGACTCGCCATACTTGAAGTCCGGGTCCGAGGCCACGCCACGGCCGATGATGCCATAGAGGTTCGGGCCCGTGCGGCCGCCCTTCTGGATCTCGGTCCCGTCGGGGGCGATGATCGAGTGGCAGGCCTTGCACTTCTTGAACGTGTCCTCGCCAGCTGCCGGGTCACCAGCAAAGGCGGGCGCGCCGAGTGCGGCGATGGTCAGGCCAAGAAGGATGAACTTCGTCATGATGTCCTCGTGTTGCACGGCGGGCGCAACCGGGCACCCGCATAGGCCGCAAGATGGGGGTGGGGGGGCCTGATATGCAATAGCATCTTGGTGCTATGCGACATCTTACGCAGCGCAACTGCGGCGGAAGGCTTGGTCAAAGGTGGACATCAGCGCCGCGTCGAGGTCGGCCATCGTGACGGGCAGGCCAAGGTCGACAAGCGAGGTCACCCCATGGTCGCGGATGCCGCAAGGGACAATGCCGTCAAAATGGCCAAGGTCGGGTTCGACGTTGATCGAAATGCCGTGAAAGCTGACCCAGCGGCGCAGCTTGATGCCGATGGCGGCGATCTTGTCCTCGGTGGGCTTGCCGTCGGGGCCGGGGCGGTCGGGACGCTGGACCCAGACCCCGACGCGGCCATCGCGGATTTCGCCTTTGACGTTGAACTCGGCCAGGGTGTCGATCACCCAGCGTTCCAGGTCGCGGACAAAGCAGCGGACGTCACCGCCCCGCGCCTTGACGTCAAGCATGGTGTAGACAACGCGCTGGCCCGGGCCATGGTAGGTGTACTGCCCGCCGCGCCCCACAGGGTAGACCGGGAAGCGGTCAGGCTGGACCAGATCGGCGGGTTTGGCCGAGGTTCCAGCGGTGTAAAGCGGCGGGTGTTCCAGAAGCCAGACCGCCTCACCCGCCGTGCCTGCGTTCATGGCGGCGACGTGGGCTTCCATCGCGACCAGCGTCTCGGGGTAGGGGGCCAGGCCCGGAATGTGCGTCCAGTCAACCATGATGCGCTCTCTATACCCCGGCGGGCGACCGGGGGCGAGGGTATGGTTGAGCGCGCGAAAATGCCCCTTCCCTTCCCGTGCGAGTGCCGCTAGATAGCGGGCGTCCAAGACCCGGGCCCACGTGCGGATGTGGCGGAATTGGTAGACGCGCAGCGTTGAGGTCGCTGTTCCTTAACCGGAGTGAAAGTTCGAGTCTTTTCATCCGCACCAGGGCCCGCTGGACATCACCAAGGGCGCGAGGGGGAAACCCTTCGCGCCCTTCGCCTTTCCGGGACCACGGGCGCTGCGGGAATGCATCCTTTTCTTGCAGGAATCGCGGGCAGATCGACCGCCATGCGCGGAATAACTGCGCGTTCTTCCTGCCGCGGCGCAAAGCGGGCCAAACAGGTCGCGAAACTGCCCTTTGGCGTCGAAAAAGTGCGTTGCATTGGGGGTCACCTTTCGCTTTAGTCGAATCAACAGAAGGCGCAAAGCGCCCGGGACAACAGGGAGACACGGGTGACGGTTGAGCCCCGCAACGACGCCTTCGTCGCGTTTGAGCACGTCCAGAAGAGCTATGACGGCGTGAGCCTGGTGGTGAAGGACCTGAACCTGACCATTGGGAAGGGCGAGTTCCTGACGATGCTCGGGCCGTCGGGGTCGGGCAAGACGACCTGCCTGATGATGCTTGCGGGGTTCGAGACGGCGACCCATGGCGAGATCCGGCTGGACGGGCGTCCGATCAACCAGGTCCCGCCGCACAAGCGCGGGATCGGGATGGTGTTCCAGAACTATGCGCTGTTCCCGCACATGACGGTGGGCGAGAACCTGGCCTTCCCGCTGGAAGTGCGCGGCATGGGCAAGGACGAGCGCGAGGCCAAGATCAAGCGCGCGCTGGACATGGTGCAGATGGGGGCCTTCGCGAACCGCCGCCCGGCGCAACTGTCAGGCGGCCAGCAGCAGCGGATCGCTTTGGCGCGTGCGCTGGTCTTCGATCCGAAGCTGGTGCTGATGGATGAGCCGCTGGGCGCCCTGGACAAGCAGCTGCGCGAGCACATGCAGTTCGAGATCAAGCACCTGCATGAAAGCCTTGGGATCACTGTGGTTTACGTGACCCACGACCAGGGCGAGGCGCTGACGATGTCGGACCGCGTGGCGGTGTTCAACGACGGCCGCATCCAGCAGCTTGCCCCGCCGGCGGACCTGTACGAACGCCCCGACAACAGCTTTGTCGCCCAGTTCATCGGCGAGAACAACAAGCTGATGGGCACGATCGAAGAGCTGACGGGGGACAAGGCGCTGGTGCGGCTGACCACGGGCGAACTGATCGACGCCACAGCCGTCAACGCCAAGCAAAAGGGCGGCAAGACCCTGGTGTCGATCCGTCCCGAGCGGGTCGAGTTCAAGCCCGAGATGATGCCGCCGGGGGCCCATACGCTGGACGCCGAAGTGGTCGAGATCATCTACATGGGCGACATCCTGCGCGCCGTCCTGAAGGTCGCGGGATCGGACGATTTCGTGATGAAGATGCGCAACACGCTGGGGCAGACCAGGCTTTCCCCCGGCCAGAAGATCAAGGTGGGCTGGCATCCCCAGGATGCCCGCGCGCTGGACCCTTGATGCAGAACCGGCCGCGATGACCGGCCAATGAGACCCAACCAAAAACAGGGAGACTGCCAATGAAGAAGACCCTTATCCTGACGACCGCGCTGGTCAGCTTTGGCTTTGCCGCCAGTGCCGACGTGACGGTCATGTCTTGGGGCGGTGCCTATGGCGAAGCCCAGACCGAAGCGCATGTGAAGCCCTGGGCGGCGGCCACCGGCAATGCCGCGATCATGGTCGACAGCGACAACCCGGCCCCGGCGATCAAGGCGATGGTCGAAGCGGGCAACGTGACCGTGGACGTGGCCTCGGTCGAATATGCCGACGCGATCCGCCTGTGCGACGAAGGCATCCTGGAGCCGATCGACGCCTCGACCCTGCCGCCGGCCCCCGATGGCACCGCGGCGACCGATGACTTCCTGGCGGGCGCGATCACCGAATGCGGTGTGTCGACCGACATCTGGTCGAACGTCTTTGCCTATGACACCACCAAGTTCACCGGCGAAGTGCCGACCACGGCCGCCGACTTCTTCAACCTGGAGAAGTTCCCCGGCAAGCGCGGCCTGAAGAAGGGTGCGAAGGCGGTTCTGGAATTCGCACTGCTGGGCGATGGCGTCCCGGCGGCCGAAGTCTATGCGGTGCTAAACACGCCCGAAGGCGTGGACCGTGCCTTCGCCAAGCTGGATACCATCAAGGCAGAAGTCGTCTGGTGGGAAGCCGGTGCCCAGCCGCCGCAACTGCTGGCGGACGGCGAGGTCGTGATGACCACCGCTTACAACGGCCGGATCTTCAACGCTGCGGTCGCCGAGGGCAAACCCTTCCAGATCGTCTGGGACGGCCAGATCTACGAAAACGAAATGTACGTCGTGCCGAAGGGCGCGCCGAACAAGGACCTGGCGATGGACTTCATCCGCTATGCGACCTCGACCGAGGGCCTGCGCGCGCAAGCGCAGAACATCTCGTACGGGCCGGCCCGCAAGTCCTCGATGGCGGAAGAGCTGATCTTCAAGGACGGCAAGACCGTGATGGCACCGCACCTGCCGACCGCCCCGGAAAACCTGGGCAACGCGCTGGAAACCTCGTCGGACTTCTGGGTCGACCATGACGCGGAACTGAACGAGCGCTTCCAGGCCTGGCTGGCGCAGTAATCCCTTCAACCGGGCGCGGGGGACCCCTCGCGCCCGGACCTTCCGAAGACGAGGCAGGCATGGCCGAGGCGACCCCTGAACTTCTGACCACCGCCGATGGCCGCCCGCTGAAAGCCGCACTGGCCGAAGCCCAGGTCCGCGCCAAGCGAAGGGCCTTCCTTCTGGTGCTGCCGCTTTTGCTGTTTGTGCTGCTGACCTTCCTGATCCCGATCGGCTACATGCTGAAACGGTCCTTCGAACATGACGGCTTTGCGTCGTCGGCCCCCGCGCTGGTGGCCTGGTTCGCGGCCAACCCCGATTTCAACCCGGCCGACCCGCCGGAAGAGGCCTATGCCGCGCTGGTGCAGGACCTGGCCCGGATGCAGACCGAGAAGACCACCGGCGTCGCGGGGACCCGGATCAACTATTCCGTCCCAGGTACGATCAGTCTGTTCAAGAAAGGCGCGCGCGAGGCCAAGGACCTGGCCCCACCCTTCAAGGAAAGCCTGGTCGCGGTCGATGCGGACTGGGCGATGCCGGCGCTGTGGCGGGGCATGGCTTCGGCGTCGCACGTCTACACCGCCGAGTTCTACAAGGTCGCGTCCGACATGAAGCTGAACGACGACGGCTGGGCCAGGGGCGAGGACAACGAGCGGATCTACCTTTATCTCTTCGGCAAGACCTTCCTGATTTCGGCGATCATCACGGGCCTGTGCCTGCTTCTGGCCTTCCCGGTGTCGCATCTCTTGGCAACGCTGCCGATGGCGAAGTCTTCGCTGTTGATGATCCTGGTCCTGCTGCCGTTCTGGACCTCGCTTCTGGTGCGGACGACGTCGTGGATCGCGCTGTTGCAGGAACAGGGGATCGTCAACGACCTGCTGGTCGGCATCGGGCTGATCGGCGACGAAGGGCGTTTGTCGATGATGTACAACATGACCGGCACCATCGTCGCGATGACGCATGTGCTGCTGCCCTTCATGATCCTGCCCCTCTATTCGGTGATGCGGGTGATCCCGCCCAGCTATGCCCGCGCGGCGCGCAGCCTTGGGGCGACCAGCTGGACCACTTTCCGCCGGGTCTACCTGCCGCAGACCCTGCCGGGGATCGCCGCCGGGTCGCTTCTCGTCTTCATTCTGGCGGTGGGCTACTACATCACTCCGGCCCTGGTCGGGGGCGCGGACGGGCAGCTGATCAGTAACCTCATCGCCTTCCACATGTCGAAATCGAACTGGTCTCTGGCCGCGGCTATCGCAGGGATGCTCTTGGTGTCGATCCTGCTTCTCTACTGGCTTTACGACCGGCTGATCGGCATTGACCGGCTGAAGTTCGGCTGAGGAGGACACCATGGCGCTACCCACCTATGCCTCGCCCCTGGAACGGATCTGGCACTACACCTACCTGGTGATCTGCGGGCTGGTGTTCCTGTTCCTGATCGCGCCGATCCTGGTGGTGATCCCGCTGTCGTTCAACGCCGAGCCCTATTTCACGTTTACCGAGAAGATGCTGACGTTCGACCCGTCGGGGTATTCCCTGCGCTGGTACGACACGCTTTTGACCCTGGGCCATCCCGCGCCTGAAACCCCGCGGGACGGGACCTGGTGGTCGGCGGTGTGGGAACGGGCGACCTGGGTGCAGGCGGCGAAGAATTCGTTCTGGGTGGGGCTTTGGGCGACGATCCTGGCGACGGTCCTTGGGACCATCGCGGCGCTGGGGCTGTCGCGGCCCGAGATGCCCTACCGGCGGCTGATCATGGCGCTGCTGATCAGCCCGATGATCGTGCCGATCATCATCATCGCGGTCGGGATGAGCTTTTTCTTCGCCAAGGCCTGCGTGGCGCCCGACAGCGTCATGGGCGCGATCTTCGGGGTCTTCCTGTCGGAGAAGGGCTGCCTTGCGAACTCGCATCTTGGGGTGATCGTGGCCCATGCGGTATTGGGGATCCCCTTCGTCATCATCACGGTGACCGCGACGTTGACCGGCTTTGACCAGTCGCTGATCCGCGCCGCGCATTCGCTTGGGGCGAACCCGCGCACGACCTTCTTCAAGGTGATCATGCCCCTGATCCTGCCCGGGGTGATTTCCGGGGCGCTGTTCGCCTTTGTGACGTCCTTTGACGAGGTGGTGGCGGTGCTGTTCATTGCCGGTCCCGACCAGCAGACCATCCCGCGACAGATGTTCAACGGGATCCGCGAGGCGATCAGCCCGGCGATCCTGGCGGTGGCGACGATCCTGGTGGTGATATCCACGCTGTTGCTGGCCTCGGTCGAGCTTTTGCGACGGCGGTCGGACCGGCTGCGGGGCGTGACGGGGCGCTAGGGCACGAATTTTCTGCGAAAATTCGGGCGCTTACGGCAGAAGGTGCAGCCAGCCCCAGGTCGTCAGGATCGAAAGTGCGGTTGCAACCAGGACGCTTGAGGCGTTGACCCGTTTTCCGACGCCATACATGTGCGCGAACATGTAGGCGTTCACGCCGGGTGCCATCGCGGCAGTGACCACGGCCGAGCGCAGCGCGTCGGTGCCAAGATCAAAGACCAGCGTTCCAAGCCCCCAGGTTACGCCAGGATGGAGGATCAGCGAGGCGAGCGTCACCAGGACGACCGGCCCGACGTCGCCTTCGATCCGGTAGCGGACGAGAACCCCACCAAGCCCGAAAAGGGCGACCGGGATTGCGGCCCGCGCCACCATGTCGACGCCGGACCAGAAGAATTCGGGGAAAGGGTTTCCGGCAAGGTTGACGGCAAAGCCCAGAAGAATCCCGATGACCAGCGACTGCGACAGGATCGCCTTGGTGATCTGGCGCATCAGCCCCAGCCCCGACAGCCCGCGACCGCGTGAACGCGCCCATTCCATCAGCGCGATCCCAAAGCCGTAGAGCATCGGCGCGTGCAGCGAGATGATCGCATAGTTGCCCTGCAGGGCCTCGGTCCCGTAGGCGCGTTCGGTGATGGCAAGGCCGAGGAGGAGCGAGTTCGAGAAGAGCCCGGCAAAGCCGATGGCGACGGCGTCGGGCATCGGGCGGCGGAAGATGAGCATGGTGCCGAAGAAGCAGGCGAAGAAACCCGCGAAGGCTCCGGCGTAGAAGCTGGTCATCAGGCCCGCGTCATAGGCGTCGGACAGGTCGAGATGCGCGATAGACCGGAAGAGGAGGCAGGGCACCGCGAAGCTCTGCGCGAACCGCATGAGGCCGTCGACCGCGGGTTCGGCCAGGAGCTTGGCCCGGACGGCGGCATAGCCGAAGCCGATGACCAGAAAGACCGGGAGGATGACGTCGAGAAGGGCGCTCATGGCAGGCGTCGGACCGGGGGTTTCACACCCCCGGACCCCCGTGGGATATTTGGGCAAAGATGAAAGCCCCGGGGTCAGGGCTGGTTGTCATAAGTGATGCACATCCCGTCGAAGGCGGGGGTGATGTGGGGGGGAAGCTCGGCGCGCAGGGTCTCGTAGTCGAGGTCGATGTGCATGTTGGTGATGACGGCGCGGACGGGTTTCGCGCGGGCGATCCAGCCGAGCGTCATGTCGAGATGCGCATGCGTGGGATGCGGTTTGCGGCGGAGCGCGTCGACGACCCAGCAGTCGAGGCCGTTGAGCGTGGGCCAGCTTTCCGCCGGGATATCGACAGCGTCGGGGAGGTAGGCCAGCGGCCCGATGCGGAAGCCAAGCGCGTCCATGCTGCCGTGGTCAGCGCGGAAGGGGGTGAAGGTGACAGGGCCCCCGGCCCCGGGCACCGTCACCGGGCCGTCGATGGTGTGCAGGTCGAGGATCGGCGGATAGGGCGAGCCTTCGGGCTGGACGAAGGCATAGCCGAAGCGGGAGAGGAGCGCCTCTTGCGTCGGCGGATCGGCCCAGACGGGCAGGCGGCTTCCCTGGTTGAAGACGACCTGCCGCAGATCGTCGATGCCATGCATGTGGTCGGCGTGGCTGTGGGTGTAGACGACGCCGTCCAGCGCACCGACGCCTGCATCGAGAAGCTGGTCGCGCATGTCGGGCGAGGTGTCGATCAGGACGCGGGTCACGCCTGCGGCGGTCTCGCGCGCGACCAGCATGGAACAGCGGCGGCGGCGGTTCTTCGGGTTCGTCGGGTCGCAGTCGCCCCAGATGCCACCAAGCCGCGGGACACCACCCGAGGAGCCGCAGCCGAGGATGGTGAATGTCAGCCGCGCCATCAGGCCGCCTTTGCCGTGCGGGCGGCGCGGGGGAAGAGACGGTCGAAATTCGCAGTGGTCTGCGCGGCGAATTCCTCGAAGCTGAGGCCCAAGACCGGGGCCATGGCGCGGGCGGTGTGGGCGACATAGGCGGGTTCGTTGCGCTTGCCGCGATAGGGCGGGGGGGCAAGGTAGGGGCTGTCGGTTTCCAGGATCAGCCGGTCGAGCGGGGCCTTGGCGAAGATGTCGCGGAGGTCCTGGCTTTTCGGGAAGGCGGCGATGCCCGAGATGGAAAGCGTGAAGCCCATCTCCAGCGCGGCCTCGGCCAGGCGGGGACCGGAGGAAAAGCAGTGCATGACGCAGGTGTAAGGGCTGCGGGCCATGCCCTCGGCGAGGATTGCCTCCATGTCCGCGTCGGCGTCGCGCGAATGGATGATCAGCGGCAGGCCGGTTTCCTGCGCGGCTTCGATATGGATGCGAAGCGAGGTCTGCTGGATGGCCTTCGAGTCCGCCGTGTAGTGGTAGTCCAGGCCCGTCTCGCCGATCCCGACCAGACGGGGGTGACCGGCCAGCGCGATGAGGTCGTCCAGGGTTGCAAGCGGTTCTTCGGCGGCGCTCATCGGGTGAGTGCCCGCAGCGTAGAAGACCTCGGGGTGGGCCTCGGCGATAGCGCGGGCGCGGGGTTCGTGGCGCACGCGCGTGCAGATCGTGACCATCCGGGTAACCCCGGCCGCACGGGCGCGGGCGATGATGGCGTCGGTTTCGGAGGCCAGATCGGGAAAGTCGAGGTGACAGTGGCTGTCGACCAGTTCGGGAAGGGCGGACATCGTCAGGCTACCTCTGGGCGAGGCTCCCCGCCGTCTCGTCGACCTTCAGAAGCATATCCATCAGAAGCGCGGCAGGGTCAAGGTTGACCGCCTTGCCGCGACGGGCGCGAGCCGCAAGGGACTGCGCGAGTTCGGCCCAGGCCCGTGCTGCCGGCGGATCCGGGGCCAGGCGTTGCAGAAGCGGCGCTTCGCCGGGGGCAGCCTCGGGCGGGACCTGGCCCGATACGCCCTGCCGTGCAAGTCGGGCAAGGAAGAGGTCGATCAGGGTGACGAGAAGGTCAAACGTCTCGGCCGCGCCGCGCGCCCCGGCAAGGTCGGACAGTGCAAGCGCCTGCGGGCGGTCAAGACCGGGGAGGCTGGCGAAAAGCCGGACGAGGGCCGCGTAGAGTTTCAGCCCGTCGAGATTGGTCAGGCGGAACGCCTCACCCACCGAGCCGCCGGACAGTTCGGCAAGTGCGGTGCGATCCTCGGGCGCGATCTCGCCGCCAGCCTGGGTCAGCGCATCGGCAAGGTCCTGCGGGCCAAGCGGGGCCAGGCGCAGCTCGCGGCAGCGCGAGCGGATGGTGGGCAAGAGGCGCGCCGGCTGATGCGCGATCAGAAAGAAGGTGACGTTCGGCGGCGGTTCTTCCAGGAGTTTCAGCAGCGCATTGGCCGAGGCGGTGTTCATTTCGTCCAGGCTGTCGACGATCGCGGTACGCGCGCCGCCATCGGCTGCGGAGAGGGCGAAAAAGCTTTTCATTTTCCGCACCTCCTCGACCGAGATCATCTGGCTGAGGGCGGTTTCCTTCTCGTTCGGGCCGCGGCGAAGGAGGAAATGCCGCGGCTCGGCCCCTTGCAGAAGGCGGCGGGCGACGGGATGGCTGTCGGGGATGTCCAGTGTAACCGGAGGCGGGGCGGCGAACATGCCGCCGTCGTCAGGCGGGGTGGCCAAGGTAAAGCGGGCAAGCCGCCAGGCCAGCGTCGCCTTGCCGACCCCTTTGGGACCGGTCAGCATCCAGGCGTGGTGCAGGCGACCCGAACGGTGCGCGGCAAGGAAGGCGGCCTCTGGCCCGGCCTGGCCAAGGAGCACCCGCGTCGCGCGCGGATGGGGCGCGCCTTCCAGGCGGTCGGGGTCGGGCAGGGGATCGGTCTTCGCGTCGGCCATGCGGCGCAGATTGCATGGGAGCCGCGTCGGGGGAAAGGGCCGAAGCGCAGGAATGGCGGCTGGCGACAGGCGGGAGCGTGCCGGAGGTGCTGCCGTCCGGGTCCGGGGCGTGCGGCGGCCCGCATCTGGACGGGCTGTTCGGGGGGGCGGAGCGGCTGACAAACGCAACCCGCGCGGTTCGGGACAGCGGGCAATCTGACGCAAACGGGCTTTCGGAGGGCAACCCGAGCCGGGTCGCTGGTGAAGTCGCGGCTGCGGTCCGTCGCGATTCGGGTCTGGCGCTGGGGGTGGAGCGTCCTGCCATTCCTGCGCAAGCAGTCCTGGAGAGGGGCGACCAGGCTCCGGGTCAATCGCCGATGCCGTGGCGGGAAACGATCGGGGCCGCCTGCCCCGAGAGAGACCCCCCGGACCCTTTGCCGCAAAGCGCCGGGTTGCGTCAGAACAGGTCTACGTCGCCAGTGCTTTCCGCCGGGATTGTCTGCCTGGGAGCATGGCCGACCAGGGCCTCGGCCAGGGACCGCAAGCCAACCAGGTCGATGTGGTTGCCCACATGGATCGTCGATCCCTGATCGGCGGACTTGGAAAGCGAGTCGATGAAGATCGCCAGATAGTTCGCCGTCTGCGCGAGGTGGTCCAGACCCTGAAGCGTTGTCCGCAGCTTTTCCCCGCCGCGAATGCCGTCGGAAATAAGCTCGCCCACCTTGCTTTCGATACCGTAGGCCGTCGACGAGAAGTGCTGCAATTCCATTGCCAGGTGCTTGAAGAAGTCCCGAAGGTCGATGTGGTCCGGCAGGCGCGTTCTGGTCATGGTTCAAAGCGGCCCAACGACCGCCTGGATGCAGGCCTTGAGCTGCGGCGTGCTGAAAGGTTTCTGGATGTAATTGTTCATGCCCAGCGATTTGCCGGTGTTCATGATCTCGGGCGTCATGCGCCCGCTGACCAGGATGAAACCGATCCGCGCGGTCATGCGGTTTTCCCGCAGGGCCTTCAGAAGCCCAAGCCCATCCATTCCGGGCATGTTGTAATCGGAAATGACCAGGTGTGCGGGCCGCGCGACAAGCGCCTGCAGCGCCTCGGCCCCATCCTTGCGGAAGTCGATCTTCTTCACGCCCATTTCTTCCAGCGCCATGATGATCAGACCACGGCTGGTTGCCATGTCGTCGACCACCATCACGTTGAGACTGTCCCTGAGAGCCATTGGTCTTCTCCTGTCCGAATTTACACCTGGTGTGCAGCTTCCACCGGCTTGCGCTGAAAAATGGTGTTTCCAACCATGAGCATGTCTGACCGCAACGACCGGCAAAGCCGTTCGGAGTGGCCGATAAAGAGAAATCCCCCCGGATGCAGCGCGTCGTGGAACCGGGTCCAGAGCCGCTCTTGGGTGTCGCCGTCCATGTAGATGGCGACGTTCCGGCAGAAGATCACGTCGAAGCGCCCGCTGAAGGGCCAGTCCCCGATGAGGTTCAGCTGCCGGAAGGTGATCATCGACCGCAGGTCCTGGGTCGGCGTCCACTGATCTGACGCGGGAACCTGTTCGAAGAACTTGTCCAGAAGCTCGCGCGGCAGCTTGCGCAGGCTGTTTGACGTGTACTTGCCGATCCGGGCCCGTTCGAGCGCGCTGCGGTCGACGTCGGTCGCGAGGATCTTCAGGTCGTGGCGGGCGGCGTTCGGAAACGACCGCAAGAGACAGGACGCAAGCGAGTACGGCTCTTCGCCCGTCGAACATCCGGCAGACCAGATCCTGATGCGCTCACCGGCCTGCGCCCGGCCCATCAGGTTTGCCAGGACGTTGTTTTCCAGGAATTCGAAATGGTGGTTTTCGCGGTAGAAGTGCGTAGTGTTTGTGGTCAGCGCGGAAATGAAGAAATCCAGCTCCTCGGGCGCGTCGGACCGGAAGGCCCAGTCCAGGTAGCTGGCAAAATCCTTGAAGCCGAGCTGCAGAATCCGCCCCGACAGCCGGGCATAGACCATCCGTTCGTTCGCTTCGGTCAGAAGGATGCCGGCAATGCGATAAAGATGCGCCGCGACCCTGGAAAAATCCGCGGCCGTGTACACCACTTCTTCCTCAAGACGGCCTGGCTGGCTTGGAGAAAGCCGCGCGATAGTCATGTCAGCTCTTCTCTCCTGACGACCCGGGGCACGACGGCGCAGACGTCGATCAGCCGCAGCATCCGCTGGTCGATGGCGATCACGCCTTCGAAGAAGGCGCGCGTCAGATCCGAGGACACCGAGGGGGTCGGCTGGATGAGCTTGCGGTCGACGCTGAGGATGTCCGAGACGGCATCGACCAGGAAGCCGACGGTCTGGTTTTCCACCACGCAGATCACGATGACATGGCGGGCGTCCGGGGTGATCGGCTCCAGCCCCATGCGCGCGGCAAGATCGACAATGGGAACCACCGCGCCGCGCAGGTTGATTACGCCCAGGATATAGGGCGGAGCGTGGGGCAGCACGGTGGCAGGCGTCCACCCGCGGATTTCCCGCACCACCATGATATCGACGCAGAAATCCTGTCCGTCGACGCGGAAGCTGACCAGTTCGCGCTGGTCGGTTTCATACATTTCGGCAACCGCAGCTGACATTTCAAACCTCTTCGCTGACACGGGCAATCGGCGCTTGCGGCTTGCGTTGCATCCGCTGCGCGGTTTCGTCGGGATCAATGATCAGGGCAATCTTGCCGTCGCCCAGGATCGTTGCGGCGGCCACACCAGGGACATGCCCGTAGTTCGACTCGAGCCCCTTGATCACGACCTGCCGCTGGTCGTGGATGCGGTCGACCGCCAGGGCCCATCGTTCCTGTTCCCCGGATTCGACCAGAAGCAGGACCATCTTGGAATAATCGGCCGTGGCCGCGCGGTGGCCGAAGGTTTCGGCCAGGTCGACAATCGGGACGAAGGTCTGGCGGACCGCGACCACAACTCCGCCCGCCGCCACGCGATGGAGGTCGGCTGCCGAAGGGCGCAGCGTCTCAATGATGGCGGTGATCGGCACGACCATGGTCTGTCCGGCCACATCGACAACCATCCCGTCCAGCACGGCAAGCGTCAGGGGCAGGCTGATCGTGATTGTCGTGCCCTTGCCGGGTGTGGACGAGATGTTCACCCGACCCCCGAGGCTCTGGATCGCCGAACGGACCACGTCCATCCCGACGCCGCGCCCGGACAGGTCGGTCACCTTCTCGGCCGTCGAGAACCCGGGCAGGAACAGAAGCTTGTCGATCGCGCTGTCGTCAAGAACCGAGTCTTCCGGGATCAGGCCCTTGCGGATCGCGATCTGCTTGACCTTGGCGCGGTTGATCCCCCCGCCGTCGTCCGAGACTTCGATCAGCACCCGGCCGGACCGGTGCGCGGCAGTCAGACGGATGCGACCGCCTTCGGGCTTTCCCGCCGCAAGCCGGGCCTCTCGCGCCTCAAGCCCATGGTCCACCGCGTTGCGGATGATATGGGTCAGGGGATCGACCAGACGCTCGATCACCGTCTTGTCCACCTCGACCGACTCGCCCTCGGTTTCGAAGATGACCGACTTCCCGGCAAGATCGGAAGCCTCGCGGACAATCCGGGCCATCCGCTGGAACAGGGGCTTCACCGACTGAGCACGGATCGCCATGACGTTTTCCTGCAACTCGCGGGCAAGATTGCGGAATTCGTCCAGGCCCACCCCGATGTCGCTTTGTCCGCCGAGGCCCGCGTCATGGGCACATTGCGCCAGGACCGCCTGGTTGATGACCAGTTCGCCGACGATGTTGATCAGGCGATCCACCAGTTCCAGATCGACCCGCACCGACCCCTTCTGCCCGGCCGCCGAGGTCGCCGTGCCCTTGCGCGCCTCGGCGCGGCCGGGCAGAGGGGTCGGGGCGGTTTCGTCAGTCTTGGCCCCGACATCCTCGGCGGCATCGCTTGTCCCTTCGGCCGGGGCCATGACTGCAGCGGGTTCAGGCAGGTCGATCTCGGCCGGGGCAGCGGTGATTTCAAGCGCGCAGAGGCCTTCGACAAACTCGAACACTTCCTGGATCGCCGACAGCGGCGCGACTGTCGCAAGCGTGAGGTCCCAGGTCAGGTAGGCTTCGGCCCAGTCCAGGTCCCTGAGGTCTGGAAGCATCGAGGCATTGACCTGCGCTGTCAGTTCCCCCAGGTCTTGCAGGGCTCGGAAGATCAGGACGGCATCATTGCCGACCGCGTAGAACTGGCGGCTTGGCGAAAACCGGATCCGGTATTCGGTCGACAGATCGAGTGAAGGGCCGAAGTCCAGGGCGATTGCAAGGGGTTGGAAGCCGGCCTCGGCCTCGACCGGCGCGGGCGGAGGGGCAACCACGGGCGCGGGCTTGGCCGCATCGGGCGCTACAAGCTGCGCCAGTCGCTTGAGCAGATCTGGCCCCGCCCCGCTGCTCGGCTCGACCGAATTGCGGGCCGAGTTGACGAGGTCCGCCAGGTAATCGGCGCAGCGCAGGAAGATCGCGACGATGTCCGCTGCGGGGGCGAGGCGGCCCGATCGCACCTCGTCCAGCACGGTCTCGAACTGGTGGGCGAAGCGGACAAGCACGTCGAGACCAAAGGCGGCCGCGCCGCCCTTGATGGAATGGACGGCCCGGAAGACCGCGTTGACCACTTCGGGATCGACCTGGTCGTCCTCGGCCGCCGAGGCCAGCATGGTCAGCCCGTCGTCCAGCGTTTCCAGAAGCTCTTCGCATTCCTGGAAGAAGGTGTTGCGGATGTCGATTGTCGAGCTCATCGCGGCCTCAGTGAGCGGTTATGCGACGGATGGCGGAGACGAGCTTGGTGTCGTCGAACGGCTTGACGATCCAGCCGGTTGCGCCGCTGCGCCGGGCCCGGTCCTTGAGGTCCGGGGCGCTTTCGGTGGTCAGGACCAGGATCGGCAGCGCCGAAAAGGCGGACCCGGCACGGACCGCCTCGATCACGCCAAAGCCGTCGAGGCGGGGCATGTTGATGTCGGTGATGATGACATGCGGCCGGACGGACTGCAGCTTGTCCAGACCGTCCTGGCCGTCGACGGCCAGATGGACGTCGAATCCGGCGTTCACCAGCGTTTCGCGCAGCATTTCACGAATGGTCCGCGAATCGTCGATCGCGAGTACGGTCAGCATTCGGTCACCTCGACCAGATTTGAAAACTCGCCCAGAACCCCAAGGCGCGACAGGTCATTGTGCAAGGCCGGAGAGGCCTTGAGGAGAAGGGAGGCCTCGCCCGCAGCCGCATCGCGCGACGCGGCAACCAGAATCTGTGCCGCAAGGGCGCCGCAGAACGCGACCGCGGTGCCGTCAACCGCAAGCGCCGATCCGCGGCGCGCCACCAGTTCGGCATGCAGGTCGCGCGCGGCAGCGAAGTCCAGACGAACGGGAAGCTGGAGGCAGTTCTGTTCGACCTCTGCTGCCGGCTCCCCGGCCGGGATGAGCGAGATGCGGGACGCTCGGCGGGCCGAGCTAGAAGAAGGTGACATCGGTCTCTCTCCTTGGTGGTACGCGCACGGGCGGCGCGGTTTCCAGTTCGGCCTTCTGGACGATCAGCTGCTGTGCGTAGCCGGTGGCGGGGGTGTAGCGGATGCGCCGGGCGGAGGTACCGCCGAGGCTTTTGGCCACACAGGGGATTCCTTCGTTGGACAGGAAATCCATCGCGAAGATGCCGTTTTCCTCGCCGATCCGGCCGAAGCCGTCGCTCATTGACGCGCCCCCGAAAAGCTTGGCCTTCAGGCGATGCTTGCTGGCCCCCATCTTCAGAAGTCCGTTGATGAGAAGCTCCATCGCGTGGAGTCCGTAGCGGATGGATTGCCGGTCATCGGCGCAGTTCCCCGGAAGCAGGAAGTGGTTCATGCCGCCAATCCCCGCGACCGGGTCGCAGATGCAGGTCGACACGCAGGATCCCAGGATTGTGGTCAGGATCGTGTCCGCACGGTCCGAGACAGCGTAATCGCCCTGCAGGACGTGCACGAAGGTCGTCGCGTCTCGGACGTAGATTTCGGTTTTGCCAGGCACGGAAGCTGTCCGATCTCGCTGCGGATGGGGAAGGAGGTTCAGGTCTTCTGGTTGCGGGTCAGGTCGGGGCTAGAAGTCCTCCCAACCGGAGGCTTCCGGCTTGACCGCGACCGCAGCATTGCCCTGGCTTCGGGTGACGACCGGTGCCGGACGCTTCGGGCCGCCCGCCGGGCTGGCCTTGGCCGACTGGATCGAGACCACGGGCTGGGACAGCGCAGCCGAAGCCACCTTGAAATGGGACACGGTGCCGACCAGCGCGACGGCGTCCCGGGTCAGACCCTCGCTCGCGGCGGTGGTTTCTTCGAGGCGCGCGGCGTTCTGCTGGGTAGACTGGTCAAGCTGCATGACGGCACTGTTGATCTCGACGAGGTTGGCCGACTGCTGACGCGACGCACCGGCAATGTCGGACACGAGGCCTGCGATTTCGGACACCGAATCCGCGATTTCCTTGAGCGCCTCGCCGGTCTTGTCCACCAGCGTCACCCCGCGGCGCACCTGGGTCGCGCTGTTTGCGATCAGATCGTTGATCTCGCGCGCGGCGTCGGAAGACCGCTGTGCCAGGGCGCGAACCTCGGATGCAACAACCGCGAAGCCCCGGCCGGCATCCCCCGCGCGAGCCGCCTCGACGCCTGCGTTCAGGGCCAGGAGGTTGGTCTGGAACGCAATGTCGTCGATGACCTTGATGATCGAGGTGATCCGTTCGGACGAACTGGAGATCTGGTCCATCGCCGCGACCGTCTCGACCACGACCTTGCTGCTGTTTTCGGCGTTCGCCTTGGCGGTCGAGACGACCTGGTCGGCCCGTTCCGCCCCATCGGCCGTCGCCTTGACCGAATGCGTCAGCTGGTCCAGAGCGGCTGCCGTCTGCTCAAGCGTCGCAGCGGTGTTTTCGGTCCGCCGGGACAGGCCGTCCGCGGTCGAACTGATGTCGCGCGCTTCGTTGCTGATGTTTTCGGCATTGCGCAGGATGTCGTGCATCGCGGTCGACATGTTTTCGACCGTGCTGTTGAAATCCTGGCGCAGCTCTTCGTAGTTGCCGGCGAAAGGTTCGTTGATCCGGGCGGTCAGGTCGCCCGCGTTCAGCTTGCGCAGGCCCTGGCGCAGCGCCTCGACGACGGTGGATTGCTGCTTTTCGGCGTCCGCGCGTTGCCGCCGCGACGCCGCGATCTCGATCTCAGAGCGGGTGATGTCCTTGCCCAGAAGGAGCAGACGGATCGGATTGCCCTGGTGGTCCTTCACACAGCCGATGCTGCCGTCGACAATGGCCGGATCGCTGGACGGCCGCGCAAAATGCAGCATTCCCATGTAGGTCTCGCCCGCGACGACCGAGCGGATCAGGCTGGCGGCGTCCTGAGCCATTGCCGCTTCGCCCCCGGTGCCAAGGAGAAGGTCCGCCAGCCGCTTTCGCATCACGGTTTCGTGCGACTGGCCAACCATGGCGGCAAAGGTCGCATTGGCCGAAAGCAGTCTGCCTTCCAGGTCGAATTCGGCCTTGATCTGGCTGGCTTCGATGGCCTGGATCACGGCGGCGTTCAGCCAGTTTGCGGTCACGTCGGCCCATTCCATCACATATCCGACCGGTGCGCCGCTGCCATCGCGGATGGCCGAGACGGACAGCGACATGCGGGCATCGCCGAGTTTGATGATGGTGCGGAAAGCCCCGTTTCCGGCCGACTTCAGTTCGCGTTCCGCCCGGCCGTGCTGGGCCTGCGAATGAAACCCGGTGACCGACAGTCCGGCCAGGTTATCGGGGTCGAAGTCGGGAATGTATTTCCGGAGAGCCACCGCATGGCTGCGGAACAGCTCTACCATCTTGGCGTTGAAATGCGTGACGACCATGTTCTGATCGACCAGCAGCATCGCGGCCGACGACCCCATGAAGGCAGCGCCCTTCAGCGTGCTGTCCAGTTCGGCCGCCTGGGCCTGAACAAGGGTCTCGCTGAGGTTGCCGAGAGACCTGGCGATCGAGCCCACTTCGTCCTGACGCGCCTGCATCGGCACATCGACCAGATAGTTCCGTTCGCCGAAGGCCGTGATGACCGACTGCAGGCGCTTCAGCGGGCTTGCAACGGTGCGGTTGAGGAGGAACATGTTGGCCGCGACGGCCGCCAGAAAGATAAGAGCCGCAATCCCCAGCGCGAGTAATTCGTCCTGGCGAGCCTTGTCGACCATCGAATCGCTGGACCAGCGGGTGGCGATTGCACCGACCACTTCCTGCGTGTCGCCGAAAAGCGCAGGTGCAGCCACGACAAATCCATCTTCGCTGGTCACGACCGTGTTCTGCTCAAGCGCCTTGCGCCCCAACTGCACAAGCTCTTCGTCGGCTGCCGCCTTATCCTCAGGGTCTGCAACGATCGCCCCGTCAGCGCCGAACGCGATGGCAAAGTGGAAGGTGCCTTCGGAATGTTCCTTGAGACCATCGAAAGCACCGTTCACTTTGTCAGCACGCCCGAAACGGATCCCTCCCGCCACCTCCTCGGACAGTCCAACCGTCTCGGCTGCGGCGCGATGAAGAACGATGTCATCGATCATCGCTTCGGTGTTCGTCCAGTTCATGAAGGTCATTGCCCCCGCGACGACCGCCGTGATGAACACGGTGATTGCCGTCAGTTTCAGGAAGATCGACTTCAACGCGGAAGGCGCGGATTTCGGTTGCATTCTAGGTCCCCGTTGTTAGATGGTCGGCGGCGGGAGGAAGGTTCAGAAGGCCTCGGCGTTCAGGCCGAAGGTCGCAGCCCCGATGGCCAGACCGGTCGCCGGATCGGTGATCGTGAAGGACACCTGCGCCTGATAGGTCTGACTGGATTCGTCGAACTCCACTTCCGAGACATGCACGGCGGCCGGGCCCATGGCGTAGGTCTGGGTGTACTTGTCCTCATCCCCTTGCCAGTAGTCGGAAGTGACGTCGCTGACTGCGACGTTCAGGCCCTGCGCGTCCATCAGGATGACTTCGGTGACCTTGCCGCCGGATGCCGAGACGAGGTCGCGCAGCAGCGCCGAGGTCGGGTTTTCGGCCACGCCCTTGATCAGGGTGCTTTCCTTGCCGACTTCCGCCCGCCATTGGCCGTCCAGCGTCAGGATGTCGTTGGGCGAAAGCGTGGCGTTGCTGGCATTCGCGCCGGTGAGGGCCGCCGTGACCATCGGGTCCGCAAGCTTGGCCCGCAGCTCGGCTTCGACATAGGACTTCATGTTGTCCTCGATCGCGCCGGCGGAAGCCAGACAGGGGACAGCAGACAGCATCACGGCAAAGGGAAGGAACTTCATCGCAGACTCCGAAGCGGTTGGTATGGGTCGTTCAAGACCGCATCGTCACCAGTGAGTCTTAAGATTCCCTATTCACGGATTGTTCTGGCTTCCTGCGCAAAAGCAGTCGCGACCTGGACCGCGCGATCAATGTCCTTTGCCGTCAAGGGCTTGGCGCTGGTCTCTGGGTAACTGATTTCAAGTTTAATCAAAGCGCTGGCGTTCTTTCTGTCGTCCGGGATGTCACGCCTGCACAGGGCCAGCCGCAGGGATGGAAGGCATCAGCCCGCTAGGAGCGCGTCGATCTCGTCCCGCCTGGGCATGGCCGGGGCGGTGCCGGGGCGGGTGACGGAAATCCCCGCCGTCGCGCAGCCGAAACGGACGGCCTCGATGACGTCCTTGCCCTCGGCCAGGGCGACCGCAAAGCCGCCGTTGAACGCATCGCCCGCGCCTGTGGTTTCGACCACGGGTCCGGCCGAGATCACCGGGACATGCACGGTCCGCTGCGCATCGTGGTAGAGGGCACCCTTGTCGCCCAAGGTGATCACCACCGCGCCCACGCCCTTGGCCAAGAGCGCCGCAGCCGCCGCCGTCGCCTGGTCGACCGAGGTCACCGGCAGGCCCGTCAGCGCCTCGGCTTCGGATTCATTCGGCGTGACGTAGTCGCAGAGCGCCAGCATCTCGTCGGACAGCGTGGCGGCGGGGGCCGGGTTCAGGATCGTCGTCACGCCTGCCGCCCGGGCGATCTGCAGGGCGCGCAGCGCCGCGGCGATCGGCTGTTCCAGCTGGGTCACGAAGATCGACGCTGAGCGGATCAGGTCGGCCTTCGCCTCAACATCCTCGACCGAGACCCGGCCCGCGGCCCCGGGGGCCACGATGATCGCGTTGTTCCCTGTGGCGTTCTCGATGAAGATGTAGGCCGCGCCTGTATAGCTGTCGTGATCCACCTTGACCTCGGGCACGACGCCCGCCTTGGCCCAGGTTGTCCGGGCGATGTCGGCAAAGGCGTCATCCCCAAGCCGCGTGATGAAATGGACCTTTCCCCCCGCCATCGCGGCGGCGACGGACTGGTTCGACCCCTTGCCCCCCGGCCCAAGGACGAAGGAGGTGCCCAGGATCGTCTCGCCCATCTTGGGCTGACGCTCGGCGCGGTAGGCGGTATCGGCGACGAAGATGCCGAGGATGACGATGGGTTTCATGGACGGGCCTTCCGTTTCAAGCTTCGGGCGGGATCACGCCCTTGCGGAACATGAAGCAGCCGTAGAAGCGGCGCTCACCCGTCTGGATCACCGCATAGGACTGCCGCGCCATGTCGTAGAAGGCGAAGCGTTCGATCCCGATCATCGGGCGGAAGCGGCCCTCGGCGCGGTCGATTTCCGCCTGCACCTCGACCTGAACCGGAGGGATCTCTTCGGGCTTGCCCACGACCTCCATCCGGCCCGCGAAATCATCGACGAAGGTGTCCAGGGGCAGGACGGACAGGATCGCGTTCACGGCCTCGGCGCAGGTCAGGTTCTCCATCCGCAGAAGCTTGCCGGTCACCGTGGCCCGTGCGACCGAATCCGAGGGAAAGTTGGTGTCCGCCACGATCAGCACGTCGCCGTGGCCCATCGCGCGCAGGGTGGCCAGCACCTCGGCGTTCAGGCGATTGTCGATTCCCTTGAGCATGTCCTCACTCCCTACAGGCGCTGACCGGTGGCCTTGTCGAATAGATGCGATACCGCAACGTCGGGTGCCAGCGTGATCGTAGCCCCCGGGCCGAAGCTCACGCGGTTGCGGAAGACGGCGGTCAGTTCACGACCCTCCCGGCGCAGGACGACATGGGTCTCTGATCCCGTGGGCTCGACCACCGCGACAGTTCCGGTCAGGCCCTGATCGGACTGGGACAGATGTTCCGGCCGGATGCCGTAGATCACCTCGCGCCCCTCGTCAGCGCGGACGCCGGGGGGCAGGGGCAGGGTGGTCCCGGCCACCGCGACCCCGCCAGAGGTGATCCGGCCCTCGATCAGGTTCATCGAGGGGCTGCCGATGAAGGCCGCGACGAAAACGTTGGCGGGGCGGTCATACAGGTCCAGCGGGGCGCCGACCTGTTCGATGCGGCCGCCCTGCATGACGACGATCCGGTCGGCCATCGTCATCGCCTCGATCTGGTCGTGGGTGACGTAGATCGTGGTGGTCTTCAGCCGCTGGTGCAGCTCCTTGATCTCGGTCCGCATCTGGACGCGGAGCTTGGCGTCGAGGTTCGACAGCGGCTCGTCGAAGAGGAAGACCTGTGGGTCGCGCACGATCGCCCGGCCCATGGCGACGCGCTGACGCTGGCCGCCGGAAAGGGCACGGGGATAGCGGTCAAGGTAGGGCGTCAGGCCCAGGATCGCTGCCGCGCGTTCCACCTTCTGGCGGATCGCGTCCTTGTCCATGCCGCGCATCTTCAGCGCAAAGCCCATGTTCGCGGCCACCGTCTTGTGCGGATAAAGCGCGTAGTTCTGGAATACCATGGCAATGTCGCGTTCCGACGGCGGCAGGTTGTTCACCCGCTTTGGCCCGATCATCAGATCGCCCGCCGTCACCTCCTCCAGCCCCGCGATCATCCGCAGAAGCGTGGATTTGCCGCAGCCCGAGGGACCGACCAGCACCACGAAAGCCCCGTCCGGAATGTCGAGGTCAAGGCCGTGGATGACCTGCAGACCGCCATAAGTCTTGCGCAGTGCGCGGATCGTCACCTCGGCCAAGCGCTCTTCCCCCTGGTGCCCCGCTGCCAGTCGTAACCCAGCCGAACCGGGTCTGTCCATCCGCTGACCATACTAACATGTTAGAAACTTGACAGGCTCTTGCCGCCGCGCGAAGCTGATCCTTGGCCAAGCTGCCAAACAGGGGAGAGGGAGACCCCGTCTGTTGAAAGGCGCGATGCGACCCCAGGGGGCGCAGACCGCCCGTTGCTGCACAAACCATAACCGACACCAGGCCGCGCCCGGGAACCCGGAGCGGGCAAGTTCCAAAGGGAGGAGCTACCTTGAAGGTCGAACTTTACGAGATGATGTCCCGGTCGCGGCTCAGCCGTCGCCGGATGCTGCAGGGCTCGGTCGCCCTGGGGGCGATGGCGGCGATGCCGATGACGGCCCGCATGGCCAGCGCGCAGGACAACGTTCGCGCTCAGATCCTGGCGATCCCCGGTGTGGGGCAGGGCAGCCCGACGGATGCGCACTGGCAGCAGGTGGGCGAGCTTTGCCTTGGCGCGACCAAGGCCAATGTCGCCGAAGGCGAATTCGCGGGCGTGGAGCTGACGTTCCTGGGCCTGAACAACCAGAACCTGCACAACTTCCTGTTCCGCGGCTTCCTCAAGCCGTGGGAGGCCTATACCGGCGCGAAGATCAACTGGATCGACCTGGCGCAGGCCGACTACAACAGCCGCCTGCAGCAGTCGATCGCCACCGGCACTGTCGACTTCGACATTATCGAGATGGGCGCACCGTTCGAAGGTGACACCGCCTCGAAGGGCCTTCTGGACGAGATGCCCGATTGGGTGAAGACCCAGATCGAGGCTGACGACCTCGTGGGCTACCTGCAGCCGCCCGTCGGCACCTGGGACGGCAAGTCCTACCGGATCACCATCGACGGCGACTGCCACACCTTCAGCTACCGGAAGGACTATTTCGGCGAAGGCGCGATTGGCGGGGCCGAAGTGCCGAAGACCTGGCAGGACGTGAACGCGGTGTCGAAAGCGCTGGTCGGGCAGACCGACCCGCTGACCGGCCTGCCGGCCTATGGCTACCTTGACCCGCTGAAGGGCTGGGGCGGCTTTGGGTTCTACTTCGTGGCGAACCGCGCCGCGGCCTATGTCAAGCACCCCGACGACCGGGCCTGGCTGTTCGACCCGGACACGATGAAGCCGCGCGTCAACAACCCGGGCTGGGTCCAGGCCTTCCAGGACGTGATGGACCTGATCGCGGCCAATGCCTACCCCGCCGACCAGATCAACGCCGACCCCGGCACCACGGCCTTCAGCCAGTTCCTCGCCGGAACCGGCTCGATGCTGATGTGGTGGGGCGACGTGGGCTCGAACGCCCGCACGTCCGACACCTCGGTCGTGGGCGACGTCGTGGGCTTCGGGATCAACCCCGGCTCGACCCGCCGCTACAATTCGGCGGCCGGGGCCTGGGAGGAAACCGCGAACGAAGCGCCGCTGATGGCCTATATCGGCTGGGGCGTCTACGTCACCTCGCGCGTCTCGGGCGACGAGAAGAAGCGCAAGGCAGCCTGGTCGGCGGCAGCGCACCTGGGCGGCAAGGACATCTCGCTTTGGACGGCGGCCTATCCGTCGGGCTTCCAGCCCTATCGCAACTCGCACTTCCAGTATGACGAATGGGAAGCGGCGGGCTACGACCGGGCTTTCGTCGAGGACTACCTCGGGTCCAACGCCGACAGCTACAACCACCCGAACGCCGCGATCGAACCGCGGATCCCGGGGATCTTCCAGTACTACTCGGTGGCCGAGGACGAATTGGCCAAGGGCTTCGCCGGGCAGTACGCCAGCGCCCAGGAGACGGCAGATGCCATCGCCGCCGCGTGGGAGAAGATCACCGACCAGATCGGCCGCGACAACCAGATCGCGCTCTACAAGGCGTCGCTCGGGATGTGATGTCCGGAAAAGGTGCGGGTCGCATGGCCCGCGCCCGCCCCGAACCTTAAAAGAAAACGGCGCGCGGACCCTCCGCGCGCCGTTTCAACTAAGGGCGCCCTCAGATCGTGGTTGGCAGCAACTCACGCGAGGGCAGGTCGCGGATCAGGGTCGGGATCCCGAACATCTGCGAGAAAAGGAAGCCGCCCGAGATCGCCGAATTGGCCTGGCGGCCGGTCGAGACCAGCTTCATCGGCCAGAACATCCTGGACATGTAGGCCCCGCCACGGATCGCCGAGGTGCGCGGCTTGGACGGCAGGATCGGGTTCGACCCCAGGATATGCCCGTGGCCCAGCGACCGGTGCGGGTTGGACATGAAGAAGACGGTTCCTTGCATGACCTTGCCCGCAAGTTCGACCTTTGGCTGCTCGCGGATGTAGTAGTCTTCGTCCGCAACGCCTACATTGATCGATTGCGTGCGGTTCACCACCTTGATCGCATCGCGCGCGGCCCCAAGCGGCGCAAAGCCAGCCTGGACCACCACAAGCGCCGCGCCCTTGGCGATGCCCGGCGCATAGGCCGCAGCGGAAGCTTTCGGGACGCGCAACGCCTCCATCCGCGCTTCGGCGTTGTCGTCCGATCTGGTGACGATGTCGATCGTCGAGGTCGCGTGGCCGTTTGCGGTCAGCGCTGTCATCACCCGCTGGGCCGTGGCCGGGTCGGGATAAAGTCTCGTGATGATCGTTGTCATGTCTCACCCGTTGTTGAATGGCCGAAATCGCACGCGCCGCAGGTCACGCCTCTGGCGCAACCATCGTTTCCTGTCCCCTGCCGCTGGACCTTGCGTCAAAGTTAGGTCCACTGCGCCCGGTGTCGAGCCTTTGCCGCCACAGGGGCAGGACCACGACCAGGGCCAGCACCAGTAGCCCCGCCTCCAGCGCGAAGACCGGCACATAGGGACCGGCCCCGCTGGCGCTGGCCCCGGGCGCAAGCAGCATCGCGTCGCGGATCACCCCGCCGATGGCGATGGCAATTCCGGCTGCGGTCGTCTGCACCGCGCCCCAGGCCCCCAGAGACAACCCGATCTGATCGCGCGGCGCGCTGCGCATTGTGGCGGTCAGCGTGCCGTGGCCGAAGAGCCCCGCGCCGAACCCGGCCAACAGCGTCGCCCCGATCAACAGACTGGACGACGCGATCAGAGCCGAGGTCAGGACCAGCAGGAACGCCGGCACCCCAAGCGCCGCCCCGACTGCCGCCACCAGCACGGGCTGCCCGCCCCGCCCGAGCCAGCGCGAGGCGAGGCCAAAGCCCACCAGACTGCCCAGAGCCAGCACGACAGTCAGCCGCGTTGTCTGCGCGACCGTCATGTGCAGGACCTGCCCGCCATAGGGCTCCAACAGGACATCGGCCATCCCGAAGCCTGCGGTCCCCAGCGCGATCACCGCCAGAAGCCGCAGCATCCCCTGCCGCGCTGCCAGTCGGCCCCAGGCGTCCGCGAACCGCACCACCGGCTGCGGCGCGTCCGCCCGCGCGCGGTTTCGCGCCTCCTGCTTCCACATGGCCAGCCCGTTCAACACCACCGTCACCACGGCCGATCCCTGGATCACCTGGATCAGCCGCCCTGGCGAATAGGCCTCCAACAGCGCGCCATAGGCGAAGGCACTGACGATCATGCCCACCAGCAGCATCACATACATCAGGCCCACGACCTTGGGCTGATCCTCCTCGGGGACCAGATCTGTCGCCAGCGCCAATCCGACGGTCTGCACGATGTGCACCCCCGCCCCGACCAAGAGGAAGGCCAGCGCCGCAGCGCCAAGCCCGATCCAGCGCGGGGCATCGACCGCCTCGCCGTAGCCCGACAGCACCAACAGCGCGAAGGGCATGATCGCAAAGCCGCCGAACTGGTACATCGTGCCCTTGTAGATATAGGGCAGCCGCCGCAACCCGAGGGCGGACCGGAACGTGTCCGACTTGAACCCGATCAGCGCCCGGAACGGCGCGAAGACAAGCGGCAGCGCCAGCATCACCGCGACCAGCGTGGCCGGGACTTTCAGCTCGACAATCATCACCCGGTTCAGCGTGCCGACCATCAGGACCAGCGCCATGCCGACCGTCACCTGGAAAAGGGACAGCCGGAGCAGTCGCGACAGGGGCACTTCGGCCGAGGCGACATCCGCGAAGGGCAACCAGCGCGGTCCCAACGCGGCCAGTTTTCCCAGGGCAAAGCGCTTGTACTTCGACATCGCAGGCGCACCCCTTGATGGGACCCGCCGTGACGCAGGGTCCGTGAGATCAGGGATGAGGTCCCCCTGCCGGAGGACAGGGGAACCTCATGCCCATCTGTGTCCCGCGCGAGGCCCGGCCCCGCGACGGTGTTCGCTCAGTTCAGCGCGGCCATGTCTTCCGGCAGCGTCAGCACGGCGCGGGCCGTTGTGCCGTCCGGCATCGTGACCAGAACCTCGTGCGATCCGCCCGGCACATAGGCGACCTTCGCCGTCTGCTCAGGCAGAACCTGCTCAGCCGATGCCATGCCGGTGCCCAGCGCCTTGCCGGACAGGAAATCCGACACCCAGGTCGTGTTGCTCAGAACAGCGACATGGACGGCGAAGGACCCGACGGCAACGGCCGAAAGGAACAGCGGAACGCCGACGGTCGGCTTGACGACAAGCCACATTTTCGCGTTGTTCATGCTGTCCTCCTCACCCAAGCCACGGGGTCGAGACGGCCACCAGCACGTGGGCAATCAGGGCGATGACCCCGAAGACCCGCGTGCCGTCGATCAGATAGCTGTGCACTTCTTCGGCTTCCCGAAGCGTCAGGCCAGTCGGCCAGACCTTGTCAGGATCGTTGGACATAGATGCTCCTCCGTGCCCGCGTCGTCGCTGTCGTGCCTGGACGGGTTGACGACCTACCGCCCGCCCCGAACCGCCTGCCCCGGATTTACGCAAGCAGGCGCCTCCAAAGCTCAATCTGTCACGAATCTGTGACGTTATCAAATGTAATGAAAAACTTACACAATGGTGATGCTGACCTGCCTCCAGTCGGTCAGCCGTCTGATATGTTGGTATTTATTGCCATCCCGCCGATGCCGCGCCGCATCAAACCGCACCAAAGTGGTTGCATTTCTGCAGTCTCCATGGGTTGACATCCCGGAATTCTGCCATCGATTGCGACGATGATTCTTATCCGTCGATCCGTCTGAATTCCGCTTCCCAAGCGCCATGCCGCCCGGCTAACATGTCAGTTATGAGCGGAAGCGATCAGTTGCACGTCGTCACGTCGGACGACATCACCCCCGGGCGCGCCCGGTTTGGCAAGATCCTCGTCTGGGGTGCGGCGGCACTCCTTGCGCTGGTGGCACTTGCGCAAGGCGCGCAGACCCTGGGTTGGCAGACCTTCGGTTTCACCACCTGGCGACCGACGCTTTACGCCTATTGCCTCTGGGCCACCGCCTTGTGCTGGGCGCAGGTCATCACCCGGGGCGAACATGGCAAGCGGACGCTCTTCGTCCTGCCCGCGGCGCTGTTCGTCGTCTCGCTGACGGTCTTCCCGCTCCTTTTCGGCCTGATCATCGCGTTTTCCAGCTGGAACCTCTCCAGCCTGGAGGGACGCCAGTTCAACGGCGTGGCGAACCTCGTGCAGATGTGGCACGACCCGTTCTACTGGAACGCGCTGGGCAACATGGTCATCTATGTCCTTGCGATCCTTGTGGAATACGCCATCGCCTTCGGCCTCGCCCTGATCCTCGCGGGCCAGATCCGCGCCCGCAAGTTCTGGCGCGTCGCGTTCCTCATGCCCCTCATGCTCTCCCCCGTCGCCGTCTCCTGGATGATCGGCAAGTCGATGCTGGAGCCGCGCTTTGGCCCCCTCGCGCGCCTGGCCCGCAGTCTGGGGATCGAGAACCCGAGCTTCTTCGAAAGCCCCTGGATGGCCAAGCTGACCATCATGGTGCTGGACGCCTGGACCTTCATCCCCTTCATGATGATCATGCTGCTGGCCGGTCTGCAGGCGATCCCGAAGGAGCTGCAAGAGGCGAGCCGCGTCGACGGTGCGACCGGCTGGAAAAGCTTCTGGGAGATCACCTTCCCGCTGATGCTGCCGGTCTCGGTCACCGCGATCCTGATCCGGATCATCTTCAAGCTGAAGCTCGCCGACATCGTCATCACCGTGACCTCCGGCGGCCCCGGGGGTGCCACGGATACCGTCACCAGCTTCATATTCCGAGAGTATCGCGAAAGGTCGAACGTCGGCTACGGGACCATGCTGGCGATGGTCTACCTGGTGCTGATCGTCATCGCGATGACTGTGCTGATGAAGTTCGCCAACCGCCTGACCAAGCCCCGGACCTGAGGGACCAATGACCGACACCCCCGTCCAGATCTTCCGCGACAGCGACACCGACCGCGGCTTCCGCATGAAATGGTGGGCCAGCCGGACCGCGATTTACGGCGTTCTGGTGTTCTGGGCCGTGATCTGCTTGTTCCCGATCTACTGGACAGCGACGACCAGCTTCAAGATGGCCCCGAACGTCATGCAGGGCCAGATGATCCCGATGCCGCAAGCCTGGACGCCCGAGGGCGACTGGGCCAAGAAACTCTTCTACGCGCCGAAATGGAAAGGCTGGGAATCCATCGGCATGTCGCCCCAGACCCTGCAACAGGAAAGCACGGTGCGGGCCGAGTTCCTGAAACGCTTCGGCAACTCGGCTGTTGTGGCGCTGGTGTCGTCCACCCTGGCAGTGGTTCTGGGGGCGATGGCCGCCTACGGCCTCTCGCGGTTCCGCTACAAATGGGCGTGGATGAAGAACGACGACATCCTGTTTTTCTTCCTGTCTCAGCTGATCCTGCCGCCTGTCGTGCTCGCCCTGCCGTTCCTGGTCCTTTACAAGGAACTCGCGCTTCTCGACACCCGGATCGGGCTGGTCCTCCTTTACACCCTCTCGGTCCTGCCCATCGTCATCTGGATCATGAAGGACCAGTTCGAGACGATCCCGACCGAACTGGAGGAAGCCGCCCTTGTCGACGGCCTGTCGATCTGGGGCGCGTTCCTGACGATCATCGTCCCCATCGCCCTGCCCGGCATGGTGGCGGCCTTCATCCTGTCGCTCGTCCTGACCTGGAACGAATACTTCTTCGCAGCCCTCCTGACCTCGACCCACGCCAACACCCTGCCGGTGATGGTGGCAAGCCAGACCGGCAGTCAGGGCATCAACTGGTGGTCGATGGCGGCGCTGTCCTTCGCGGCGATCCTGCCCCTGATCGTGATCGGAGTGGTGCTGGAGCGCTTCATCATCAAGGGGATGGCGGCGGGGGCGGTGAAGTGAGGGGACCATGATTTTTCTGCGAAAAATCATGGTTATCGCCGAGTTTTCGCAGAAAACTCGTCCATGCTGAAAGGGATCGACCAGCGTCTATCGGCGGAGATCGTCCATGTCCTGATGCTGATGGGGCATGGCGATGATCTGGTGATCTGTGACGTCAACCACCCGGCGGCGACCATCGCAGCGGAGACGACTTATGGCCAGCTGATCGACATGGCGGGCTGCGACATCCCTACCGCTGCAAGGGCGATCCTGAGCCTCATGCCGCTGGATACTTTCGTCCCCGCCCCGGTGTCACGGATGCAGGTCGTGGGCAACCCGGAGGGACAGGTGCCAATCTTTGCCCGGATGCAGGCGGTCGTGGACCAGGCCGAGGGCCGCCCGGTGACCATTCAAGCGTTGGAGCGGTTTGACTTCTACGCCGCGGCCAAGCGGGCGTTTGCGATCATCCGGACCTCGGACTCCGGCCCCTATGGCTGCTTCATCCTGAAGAAGGGCGTGGTGGACCTTCCCGAACTGTAGGGCGGGCGATCCGCCCCCCTACCGGGCAAGGTCCAAGACTTGCCGCAGATGGGCCAGGGCAATCTGGACGCCGCGTTCGCCCATTTCTGCCGAGGCTTCTGCGGCGTTTTCGGTGTACCAGTGGTCCCCATCCCCGGCTCGGCCCATGTCCACCGTCTCGGGCGCAAGGGCCTGCATCAGCGCGGTCTCGCCTTTCCCGGCATGGTCGAAGGGGAAGGCCGCACCTTTCGGGAACAGGGGATGGATCCGGATCCAGTTGAACGGGTCCGCCCCTTCGGCCTGGCGGGCGTAGTAGTCCTGCATCCCCCGGTCGCCCCACCAGCCGGGGCCGCGCGTGCCTTCGAGGTGCCGCATGATCGCGTTGCGGCCCGCCAGGCGGAAGGCTAGGTCGGTGGGCATCCCCTGGTCGAAGCCTTCGGTCTGGTGGTGGATCACCCCCCGGATGTTGCGGAAGCCTGCCTTCAGGAGCGCGGCGAAGAGGCCTTCGGCCAGCGGCAGGATCGCATTCGCGTCGATGTGGAGTGTCCCGGTGCCTTCCGGCCCCGCGACGGCATGGGAGGCCGCGCCATAGGCGAAGGGCGGCAGGGTGATGATCTGGTCGCCGAGCCGGTCTAGGACTTGCGTCACGGCGAGGAGGTCCACCCCTGCGGGGAGGTGCTGGCCGTGGTACTCCATGACCCCGATGGGCAGGACGACGGGCGTATTCGCCGTGATCGCCTCATGCAGCTGGTGCGGGCGGAGGCGGGCGAAGTCGGTCACGGCAGGGCCTGCATCAGGTCTTTGGTCTGGCTGTAGAGCCGCTTCCACAGCGGGTATTGCGTGGCGTAGGCGGGGACCTTTTCCGGTTCGACGGTCCGCGCCTCGGGGTTCCAGGTCCGGATGTCCTGCGGCTTGGCCGCGCCAATGGCGCAGGCGGCGAGGAAGGCGTCGCCGTAGCTGGCACCAATGGTCTTTTCGCAGACATGCTGCGCGACCCCGCCGAAGTCTGAGGTCGCTTGCAGCCAGAGCTGGTTCTTCGTGCCGCCGCCTACGGCCAACACGCGGACCGGGGAGGCTCCGACTTCCGCATAGGTTTCCAGCACATGCGCGGTGCCTGCGGCGATGCCTTCGCAGACCGCGCGGAACAGGTCGGCGCGGGTGTGGGTGAGGTTCAACCCGAAGAAGCTGCCCCTTGCGTGGGGGTCGTGGATCGGGGTGCGCTCGCCGGAGAAGTAGGGGAGGCAGAGGAGGCCTTTGGCCCCTTTGGGGCTGTCCATCGCCTCGGCGACGAGGGCCGCAAAGTCGGTGTCGCGGGCCAGTTGGTCGCGGAACCAGTGGGTGAGGGTGCCTGACGTGGCAAGGCCCGCCATCGAGGCATGGGTGCCGGGGAAGAGCCAGGGCGCATACCAGAGCCGCGGGTCGCGGACGGGCTGACCGGTGACCTGGATGATGAAGATGGTCGAGCCATACATCAGCATCATCTCGCCTGGAGCTTGGACGCCGACGCTGACAGCTTCCGCCGCCGCGTCGATGGTGCCGCAGGTGACGGGGGTGCCTTGGGCGAGGCCGGTCTCACGCGCGGCGGCGGCGGTGATGTGACCTGCGATCTCGGTGGACCACATGAGGCGCGGGAGTTTGTCGAGGGGGATGATCCAAGGCGCGAGGTCCGACGTCCAGTCCTGCGTGGTGACGTCGTAGAGCGGCGAAAAGTTCGCGGCGGTATAGTGGTCGATGACGTATTCGCCGGTCAGCTTCCAGGTCAGGTAGCTGGTGGAGGTCAGGACTTTGGCGGTCTGCGCGTAAAGGTCGGGCTGGGTTTCCTTGAGCCAGAGGATCTTTGGCCCGACCGACTGCGAGGTCAGGGCATTGCCGCAGCGCTGGTGGATCGTGGCCTCGCCGATGCGGGCGTTGAGCGCGGCGATCTGGTCGGTCGCGCGGGTGTCGACGCCGTAGAGGACGCCGTTCATCAGGGGTGTGCCGGTGGCGTCCACGGGCAGCATGCAGGGGCCGATGGCGCTGGTGGCGACGGCTTTGATGTCGCTGGGTTTCAGGCCGGATTGCTGCAGGAGGGTTTTGGTGATGTGGACGAAATCGCCCCACCAGTCCTCTTCGGCCCGGTGTTCGGCCCAACCGGCGCGGGGGACGATCATCTTGTGCGGGCGGGAGGCTTGCGCGGTGATGCGGCCCTGGGCGTCGACGAGGACGCCCTTGGATTCGAAGGTGCCGATGTCGATTCCAAGTGTGTGGGTCATCGGGTGAGCTTGAGGTCCGGGGTGATGGCGGAAAGGGCGGTGTCGAGGAGGGTGACGAGGCCTTGGAGATCCTGCGGGTCAACGACCTCCAGCGAGGAGTGGGAGTAGCGCATCGGGAAACCGACATCGAGGCAGGCGACGCCTTCGGGGCCCATGAACTGGATGTAGGAAAGGTCGGTGAGCGCCCCGGTATGGGCCGAGCGTTGGAGGGGGAGGTTCGCGGTGTCGGCGGCCTGTTCGAACAGGCGGACAAGCGCAGGGTGGGGGATGACGCCGTTCAGCGTGCCACGGCCGTGGAAGGAGTAGAGCGAGATGCCGGGGCCGCCGCCGAGGGTCACGTCTCCCCTTGTGGTCATGTCGGGAGTGTCGCAGGCGAGGAGGAGGTCGATCTGCAGCGCGATGGCGGGTTGCAGGGCGGTGGCGGCGGGAAGGATGCCGCGGAGGTTGTATTCCTCTTGCACCGACCAGACGAGGTGGAGCGTGGGGCCGGGTTTGTTTTTCCGGGTTTCCGCCAGCTTCAGGAGGGCGGCGCAGCCCGCGCGGTCGTCGACGGAGGTCCCGGCAATGCGGCCGTTGGCGAGGGTCAGGGCGCGGGGGAGGTAGGTGACGGGGGTGCCGATGCGGACGCCTGCGGCTTCGGCCTCGGCTTTCGTCGTGAAGCCCGCGTCGACGTAGAGGTCGGCGTAGGGGAGGACCTTGTATTTCTCCTCCGGGCTGGTGGCGTGGTGGCTTTTGTTGGCGATGAGGGCAGGGAGGTCTCCCCTGTCGGTGCAGAGAAGGACGGCCTGTGCGGGCAGCGCGCGTTCGGGGACGCCGCCGAGGCGTTCGAGGCGGATGAGACCGGAGGCTTCGATCTTGCGGACGACGAAGCCGAGCTGGTCCATGTGGGTGAAGACCATCACGGGCGGGAGGGTTGGGTCGCCGGGGATCGTGCAGGTCAGGTTGCCGAGGCGGTCGGAGTGGTGGGGGAGGCCGAGGGTGTCGAGATGCCCGGCGATGGCGGAGGCGACGCGGGTCTCGTATCCGGCGAGGCTGGGGATCAGCATGAGTTCGATGGTCAGGTCGGCGACGGACGGAAGGGTCATTTCCCGCCCCGGGCGGCGCGGGCGCGGGCCATGAAATCGGCGGCGCGGTCGGGGTCTACGGCGGCCCAGGTGTCTCCGCCGACCTTGAGTGCCGAGCCGACGATGCAGCCGTCGGCGACGGCCAGGACATCGGCGATGGTCGCGTGCTTGACGCCGGTGTTGGCGAGGACCGGGGTGGTGGGCAGGACGCGCTTGACGCCTTCGAGGTCCTCCATGCGGGCGGCCTCACCCGTGATCGCGCCCGAGACGAGGACGGCGTCGGGGATCGAGGAGAAGACGGCGGAACGGGCGCGGTCGGGCAGGGGGCGGCGGTCGAGGCTGTCGGCGAACTCGGCCGAGACGTTGTAGAGGCGGGCCACGCCGCCTGCCCCTAGGCGCTGGGCGTAGCGGACAGCAGCGCCGGCGTCGGGGGCCCAGATGCCCATGTCAGAGGCGTAAGTTCCGGTGAAGATCTCGCGAACGAAGGCGGCCCCGGTGGCGGCGGCGACGGCGAAGCTGGACATCGGGTCCCAGAGGACGTTGACGCCGAAGGGGACGGTGATTTCGTCGCGCAGGCGGCCGATGACGTAGGCCATCGTGGCTGAACTGGCGGTATCCACCTTCAGCTCATATGGGCGGTCGTTTTCGTTGCCGAACATCACCGCGTCGAAACCGGCGGCCTGCAGCGCCTTCAGGTCTGCCCGCGCCCCGGCAAGGATGCCTTCGACCCCACGGTCGGCATCATACAGCGGTGCGCCGGGGGAGGCCCCGAGATGGACCATGGCGATGACGGGTTTGCGGTCGCCGAAGACGGCGTGGAAACGTGACATTCTTGGCCTCCCTTCGAGGTGACGCTAGCGCGAAAGCGGTTGGACGGGAAGCGGGATCATACTAGCATGTCAGTCGGGGAGGACCTGCGGATGCTGGCCACAAGACACTGGGATCGCCTTGGAAATGGCGGGCTGACCTTCACCGAACTGGGCTTTGGTGCGGCCCCCTTGGGCAACCTCTTCAAGGCGATCAGCGATGACGAGGCCCATGCGGTGCTGGAGGCCGCCTGGGCGGGCGGCGTCCGCTATTTCGACACCGCGCCGCTGTATGGGCTGGGACTGTCCGAGACCCGGCTGAACCGGTTCCTGCGCGGCAAGCCCCGTGATGCCTACGTGGTGTCGTCCAAGGTCGGGCGGTTGCTGAAAGCCGTGCCGCCGGGGCAGGGCGATGGGGCGGGCAAGTGGATCGACGTGCCTTCGCGGCGTGAGGTCTATGACTACAGCTATGACGGCACGATGCGGAGCCTGGAGTTTTCGCTGGAACGGCTGGGGGTGGACCGGATCGACATCCTCTATGCCCATGACCTGGACATCTTCAACCACGGCACCCCATCCGCGCTGCAGGAGCGGCTGGATGTTTTCATGGCGGGCGGCTACCGGGCGCTGGTGGCCTTGCGCGACCAGGGGGTGATCCGGGCCTTTGGCGGCGGGATCAACGAATGGCAGCCCTGCCAGTGGCTGCTGGAGCGGGGGGATTTCGACATCTTCCTTCTGGCGGGCCGCTATACCCTGTTGGAGCAGGAAGCGCAGGCAAGCTTTCTGCCGCTGTGCGTGGAGCGGGGCGTGGGGATCGTGGTCGGTGGTCCCTACAACTCGGGCATCCTGGCGACGGGACCGCGACCGGGGGTGCATTACAACTATGCCCCCGCGCCGGACTGGGTGATGACGAAGGCCGCGCGGTTGCAAATGGTCTGCGAAGCGCATGGCGTGCGGCTGGTCGATGCGGCCTTCCAGTTCCCGCTGCGGCATCCGGTGGTGGTCTCGGTTATCCCCGGAGGGCAGGGGCTGGCCGAGATGGCGTCGAACCTGCAGGCGGCCAAGGCGGTGATCCCGCAGGCTTTGTGGGAGGAGTTGCGGGCCGAGGGGCTGATCCGGGCGGACGCGCCGATCTAGGCACCGTAAAGCGCGCCCAGCACGATACGCGTGGCGGCGGCGGCGTCCTGTCGCGCTTGCGCCTGCGCGAGGTCCGCGTTCCCCGCCAGCCCCCGCGCCACGGTACGCAACCGGTCGGTCACCGCGATATTCGCCCGCGCCTCGCCCACCGGGTCGGTGCCGCCATGGTCGGGGAAAGTGTCGAAGTAGATCACTCCGTCGTAAGCAAGACGGTCGAGTTCCACGAACAGCTCTACCGTCTGCACGGGATGCACGGACCCCGCGATCAGACCGTCGTCGCGTTTACCGTAACCATCGTTGAGGTGGACGCCGAGGATGCGGCTTTTCCGCCCGGCCAGCATCGCCGCGCGGGCCGGCATCTCGCCCGCGAACAGCATGTGGCAGAAGTCGAGCGTGACGCCGGTGTTGGGCCGCCCGACCTCGGCCAGGGCGAGAAGCGTCGTCGCCATGTCCGGCATCACCACATGGGCGCGGGGTTCGTTCGGCTTGTATTCGATGGCGATGTCGACGGCAGGGTTGTGGTCGGCGACCTCGGCGATGGCGGCGATGCTGTCGTCCCACATCCGGGCGTAATCGGCCTGGAAGGAATAGTCGAACCCGTCCTGCCCCATCCACAAAGTCATCAGCCGCCCGCCCATTTCGGCCAGCGCGTCGAGCCCGCGTTTGGTCAGGTCGATGGCCGTGAGGCGGATCGCCGGATCGGGATGCGAGAAGGCCCCCAGCCGGAACCCCGGATCGGTGTAGTATCGCATCGCCAGCCCGTTCAGCGCCATGCCGTGGTCGGCCATGATGCGCGATAGCTCTGCAGGGGAATGATGGTCGAAATGATCCGGGAAGTTCAGGTCGGCGGCATCGAGGCCCCCAACCTTTCCGGCGGCCGCTATCATCTGGGCCACGGTATCGCCCTTCTGCTTGAAGGCGTTCAGGCGGGTGGCGTAGCGCGGTTTGTTCGGAATCATGGGGTCGCGAAAAGCTCGGGGTGGGCGCGTTCAAGCGGCACGAGGTAGGTGAGAAGCTGGCGCAGGTGGTGCTGCACGGCAAGGCGTGCTGCGACGGGATCGCGGGCCTCGAAGGCGGCAAGGATCGCGCGGTGTTCGTCCAATGTGGCCTGCAGGCGGCCTTCCACGGGCAGGATCAGCTGGCGCGCGCGGTGGACGGAGAGCCAGGCGGTCTGCGCGACCTGCGGCAGGCGGGGAAAGCCGGTGAAGGACAGCATCATCTCGTGCAGCTGACCGTCGAGCGCCATGAACCCTTGCCGGTCGGCGTCGGTGACCAGCGCCTCTTGCAGGCGAAGATTGCGGCGGAGATCACGCAGCTGGTCATCGGTGATCTGCCGTGCGACCAGGTCGGCGGCGGCGACTTCGATGGCCTCGCGGATAAAGGCGCCTTCGCGGATGTCGGTCATCGACAGGCGGGTGACGAAGGTCCCGGCCTGGGGGATGACGTCGACGAGGCCGTCCGAGGCCAGCCTTGCCACGGCATCGGCGACCGGGCTGCGCGAGACGCCGAGGCGGTCGCAGATCTCGGGCTTGCGGATGCTGTCGCCTGGCCGGAAGGCAAGCGTCAGGATCGCCTCTTTCAGGCTGTGGTAGACCCGTTGGCCCAGCGACCCCTGAAAGCGGTCGAGCGGCTGCAGCTGGGCCGCGCCATTCTGGTCTTGTGGTCCGGTCGGGGGCGCTTGTAGCATGCTAACATGTTAGGCTAGGCGTCCTGCCTGTCAAGCAAGGCCGCATTGGGGGAAGATGATGGCAGACCCTGTTATCCGATTGCACGACAGAGACAACCTTGTCATCGCCCTGGCGGACCTGCCGAAAGGGGCCGTGGTGGCGGGGGTCTCGGTGCCGCTGCCCGGTGCGGTGCCGCGCGGGCACAAGCTGGCGACACGAGCCATCGCGAAGGGAGAGATCGTGCTGCGCTATGGCCAGTCGATCGGCCAGGCGACCGAGGACATCCCGGAAGGCGCGCATATCCATACCCACAACCTCGGCATGGGGCCGCACAGCACCGACTATGCCATCGGCCAGGGCGCGACGCCGCTGCCGCCGCTACCCCCGCGCGCGTTCATGGGCTACCACCGCGCCGACGGCCAGGTTGGGACGCGGAACTACATCGGTATCCTGACCTCGGTGAACTGCTCCGGCTCCGTCGCCCGCTTCATCGCCGAGGCGGCGGAGAAGGACCCGGTCCTGTCCGCGATGCCCAACATCGACGGCTTCGTCCCCATCGTCCACAACACCGGCTGCGGGATGTCGGGCGTGAACGAGGGCTACGACACCCTGATGCGCACGCTGAAGGGCTATGCCCGGAATGCGAACTTCGGCGGCATCCTCTTGGTTGGCCTCGGCTGCGAGGTCATGCAGGTGCCGGACCTTGTCGGCCAGGGCCGGCTAAGGCCAGACGGCAACTTCCGCTACATGACGATCCAGGGCACCGGCGGCACGCGGGCGACCATCGCCAAGGGGCTGGAGGTCCTGCGCGAGATGGCCGAGGTTGCCTCGAAGGTCGCGCGGCAGCCCGCCCCGGTGTCGAAGCTGATCATCGGCCTGCAATGCGGCGGCTCTGACGGCTATTCCGGGATCACGGCCAACCCGGCCCTGGGCCACGCCAGCGACCTGCTGGTGCGGATGGGCGGCACCACGATCCTGTCCGAGACGCCCGAGATCTACGGCGCCGAGCACCTGCTGACCCGCCGCGCCGTTTCGCCCGAGGTCGGAGAAAAACTGATCGACCGGATCAAGTGGTGGGAGAATTACACCGCGATCAACGGCGGCGAGATGGACAACAATCCTTCCCCCGGCAACAAGCGCGGCGGGCTGACGACGATCCTGGAGAAGTCGCTGGGCGCGGTGGCAAAGGGCGGGACGGCGCCCCTGTCCGGCGTCTACAAGTTCGCCGAGCCGATCACCGCGCCGGGCTTTGTCTACATGGACAGCCCCGGCTACGACCCCTGCTCGGTCACCGGCCAGATCGCCAGCGGAGCGACGATGATCGTCTTCACCACCGGACGCGGGTCGGTTTCGGGCTACAAGCCCAGCCCCTGCATCAAGCTGGCTACCAACAACGAGATGTACCAGCGGATGGCCGAGGATATGGACATCAACTGCGGCGACATCATTGATGGGGTGTCCATCGACGCGAAGGGTGAGGAGATCCTGGAGAAGATCATCGCTGTCGCCTCGGGCCAGCGCACCCTGTCCGAGGAGCTGGGCTTTGGCGGGGCCGAGTTCGTCCCCTGGCAGATCGGCGCGGTCATGTGAGGTAGGGCGGCTTCAACGGAAGCTTGGCCGCCTTTCCTTCGCTCAGACGGCTTGGTGGGGCCGCAGGGTTTCGGACGGCCAGTCGGCGGGAGGCTGTCAGGGCCGTCGTGAGGAAGGCAGCCTCGCCCTAACCGCACGAGTCGGCGTGCATCCGAAAAGGCTTTTCACCTTTAGGTCCAAGGGTGACATCAACCGCGTTCACCGTCGCATTGGCGGGGCTTCTCTTGGACTGGCCGATGGCCCGGGCAGCACTCTCCAGTCCGACCGGGGGCGATCACGGCGTCGGAATTGCTGCGCAGCGAGGGAAGCCGCGTCGCCTGCACCGGCCCTTGACCTTGGAGTCCGGGGTCAACGGGCCTTGGGAACGCCGGATGGCGGCCTGTGAAACGACCGTTCCGTTCGGGCCGCCAGAGCACGAAAGACGATCCCGGCGTCGGAAGTCGGGCTAAGATTTATACATCATTACAGCTCTTGACATTTATAGGTGTAAATCTTTATAGGATTTATGCACTGAGGGAGACCAGGACCATGCGCCCATTGCTCACCACGCTTTTCACACTGGGCTTCCTGGCAGGCGCGACCGCTGTGACCCAAGCCGAAGGTGTCCCGGTTGCGATGATCCGCATCACGGAATGGAAGGCGGTCTACGGCACGGTCGAAGCGAAGGACCGCGTTCCGGCACGGGCGCGGATCGGGGGCACTCTGGTCGACCTGGCAGTCGCCGAGGGCGATGAGGTTGCGGCAGGCGAGGTTCTGGCGCGGATCGTCGATGACAAGCTGGACTTCCAGCTGGCGGCGCTGGGCGCACAGCAAGAGGCGCTGGGGGCGTCGCTGGCGAATGCCGAGGCCGACCTGCAGCGCGGCGAGGACTTGCTGAAAAACGGGGTGACCACGGCCCAGCGGGTCGATGCGCTGCGCACGCAGGTCGACGTGCTGAAGGGGCAGATCGCGGCGCTGGCGGCGCAGTCGGATGTGATTGCGCAGCAGGCGAAGGAAGGTGTCGTGCTGTCCCCCGTCGCGGGCCGGGTGCTGGATGTGCCCTTGACCAAGGGCGCGGTGCTGATGCCGGGCGAAGTGGTGGCCGCGGTCGGCGGCGGCGGGACCTTCCTGCGGATTGCCGTGCCGGAACGCCATGCCACGGCGCTGAAAGCGGGCGACCGGATCATGATTTCCGAGGGTGAGGCGGACCGAGAGGGTACGCTGGCCCGGGTCTATCCGCTGATCGAGGGCGGCCGTGTCGTCGCCGATGTCGAGATCGCGGGATTGCCCGACACCTATGTCGGCGCGCGGATGCTGGTGCAGCTGCCGGTGGGCGCGCGTGAGGCGCTCTTGGTGCCGAAGGCCAGTGTGGTGACGCGAGCGGGCCTGGACTTCGTGGGCATCGAGGGGCCCGAAGGCACGGTTCTGCGGTCCATCGTGCCGGGAGAGGTCCAGGTGGTGGACGGGGTCGCGATGGTCGAGGTGATCAGCGGTCTTGTCCCAGGGGATGTAGTGGTTCCGGCCTCGGACGTCTCGGGCGGGCTGGGTCATGAGTAAGCATCCGCTGGGCATCGCCGGGGGGCTGACGAAGGCCTTCATCGGCTCGGCGCTGACACCCCTGTTCATCCTGGCCGCGCTGGCGGCGGGGCTTGTGGCGCTGGTCAGCCTGCCGAGGGAGGAGGAACCGCAGATTTCGGTGCCGCTGGTCGATATCCATGTGATGGCGCAAGGGTTGCGCGCCGAGGATGCCGTGAAGCTGGTGACGGAGCCATTGGAGGTCATCGTCAAAAGCATCAACGACGTCGAGCATGTCTATTCCTCGACCCGCGACGATGCGGCGATGGTGACGGCGCGGTTCGAGGTGGGGACGCGGTCCGAGGATGCGATCCTGCGGGTGCATGACAAGGTGCGCGCGAACATCGGGGCGATCCCGGTGGGCATCCCGGAGCCGCTGATCGTGGGTCGGGGGATCGACGACGTGGCGATCCTGACGCTGACCCTGTCGGGCGGGGGCCTGAGCGCCAACGACCTGACGCGGATCGCGCGCACGCTGCAGACCGAGGTGGCGAAGACCGAGGATGTGGGGCTGACCTATCTGGTCGGCGACGCGCAAGACGCGATCCGGATCGAGCCGGACCCGGACCGGCTGGCCTTGTACGGCGTGACGCTGCAGCAGCTGGCGGGAAAGGTGGCCCAGGCGAACCGGACGCTCAACACCGGGCGCTTGCGCGATCAGGGGCAGATGGTGGACCTGGTGGCGGGGGAGACGCTGACGGCCCCTGCCGAGGTGGCGCAGCTTCTTCTGACCACGCGGGACGGGCGACCGGTCTATGTCTCGGACGTGGCGACGGTCCGGTATGTGGAGAATACGAAGGACGCGATTGTCTCGCATCTTTCGAAGGACGGGACGGGTGGCCCGGCGGTAACGCTGGCGATTGCCAAGCGGGCAGGGGCGAACGCGGTTGTCGTGGCCGAGGAGGTGCTGCACAGGGTGCATTCCTTGGAGGACAAGCTGATCCCGGACGGCGTGACGGTCACCGTGACGCGGGACTATGGCGAGACAGCGAACGAGAAGGCGAACGAGCTGCTGTTCCACCTGGGGCTGGCCACGGTGTCGATCATCGCGCTGGTCTGGCTCGCGATCGGCTGGCGCGAGGCGGGGGTGGTGGCGATCGTGATTCCGGTGACGATCCTGCTGACGCTGTTTGCCGCCTGGGTGATGGGCTTCACGCTGAACCGGGTGTCGTTGTTCGCGCTGATCTTCAGTATCGGGATCCTGGTTGACGACGCCATCGTGGTGATCGAGAACATCGACCGCCACTGGGGCATGGACCGCCGGAAGCCGCGCATCCAGGCAGCGATCGAAGCGGTGGCCGAGGTGGGGAACCCGACCATCGTGGCAACGCTGACCGTGGTGGTGGCCCTTCTGCCGATGCTGTTCGTCAGCGGGTTGATGGGCCCCTACATGTCCCCAATCCCGGCCAATGCCACCGCGGCAATGATCTTCTCCTTCTTCGTGGCGGTGATCATCACCCCCTGGCTGATGGTCAAGATCGCGGGGCGGGCGGACATGCACGAGCACGCGCAGGATGACGAGTACGGCGGGCATCACGGTGGCTGGCTGGAGAAGGCCTATACGGCGGTGGCAAAGCCGGTCCTGAAGACCAAGGGCCGCAGCCTCGGTTTCCTCCTCGTCACGGCGGCGCTGTCGTTCGGCTCGCTTGCGGCGTTGTATACCCGGGACGTGACGGTGAAGCTTCTGCCCTTCGACAACAAGTCGGAGCTGTCGGTGGTCATCGACCTGCCGGAAGGGTCGTCCATCGAAGCCACCGACCGCGTTTCCCGCGACGTGGCGGACGTGGTGATGGGGCTGAAGGAGGTGACTTCGGTCCAGACCTATGCCGGGACGCCTGCACCCTTCAACTTCAACGGGTTGGTTCGGCATTACTATCTGCGGGCGGAGCCTCAGCTGGGCGAGGTGGCGATCAACCTGACGCCCAAGACCGACCGCGACCGGGCGAGCCATGACATTGCGCTGGATCTGCGGGAACGGCTGGCCGCACTGCCGGTGCCCGAGGGGACGAGCCTGAAGGTGGTCGAACCGCCGCCGGGGCCGCCGGTGATCTCGACCCTGCTGGCCGAGGTCTATGGGCCGGATGCCGAGACGCGGCGGGCGGCGGCGACGAAGATCCGCGAGGCCTTCGAGGCGGTGCCGTTCATCGTGGATGTGGACGACAGTTTCGGCACCCAGGCGCGGCGGCTGCGGGCGACGATTTCCTCGGACGACCTCGATTTCTATGCCGTGCAGGAGCAGGACGTGTTCGACACGCTCGCCCTTCTGAACGGCGGCCAGACGGTCGGCTATTCGCACCGGGGCGAGGGGCGCCTGCCGATCCCGCTGGTGGTGGGGCGCGACAAGTCGGACCGGGTGCTGGATGAGCGGTTCCTGACGACGCCGATCCCGGCAAATGCCCTGCCGGGCGCGCGGGGGGTGGTAGAGCTGGGCGATGTCGTGACGGTTTCCGAAGAGGCCGCCAGCTTCCCGATCTTCCGGCACAACGGCCGCGATGCCGAGATGGTGACGGCGGAACTGGCGGGGACGTTCGAAGCTCCGCTTTACGGGATGCTGGCCGTTGCGGACCAGATTGAACAGATGGACTGGCCCGAAGGCACCAAGCCCGAAATCGCGCTGCACGGCCAGCCCGAGGACGAGGGCAAGGTCACGCTCCTCTGGGACGGGGAGTGGGAAGTGACCTTCGTCACCTTCCGCGACATGGGGGCGGCCTTCGGGGTGGCGCTTCTGGGCATCTACATCCTGGTCGTGGCGCAGTTCGGGTCGTTCCGGCTGCCCTTGGTGATCCTGACGCCGATCCCTTTGACTTTCCTTGGGATCATGCTGGGCCACTGGCTGTTCAACGCGCCGTTCAGTGCCACCTCGATGATCGGCTTCATCGCGCTGGCCGGGATCATCGTGCGCAACTCGATCCTCTTGGTGGACTTCATCCGCCATGGCGGCGGGGTCACCGTGGACCTGCTGATCGAGGCCGGGGCGATCCGGTTGAAGCCGATCCTTCTGACCGCCATCGCCGCCATGATCGGCGCGGTGGTGATCCTGGCGGACCCGATCTTCCAGGGTCTCGCGATTTCCCTGCTGTTCGGTCTGCTGTCATCCACCCTGCTGACCGTCCTTGTCATCCCGGCGATCTACCGCGTTTTCCGCATTGAGGCGCGCTCGGCGGCGGAGCCCACTGCCTGATCAGAGGAGGAGACTGAAATGGCACATGTAGTCGTTCTGGGGGCCGGACTTGGCGGCGCCATCATGGCCTATGAGCTGAAAGACCAGCTTCGGCCCGAAGACAAGGTGACAGTGGTCACCAAGGACCCGAAGTATCACTTCGTGCCCTCGAACCCCTGGATCGCCGTCGGCTGGCGCGACCGCGAGGACATCACGGTGGACCTTGGGCCGACGATGAAGAAGAAGGGGATCGACTTCATTCCCGTCGCTGCCGAAAAGCTGGTGCCCGAAGAAAACCGGATCGCCCTGGTCGACGGCAAGTCGGTGAGCTACGACTACCTTGTGATCGCCACGGGGCCGGAACTGGCCTTTGACGAGATCGAGGGTCTGGGGCCGCAAGGCTTCACCCAGTCGATCTGCCACATCGACCATGCCGAATCCGCGAAGGCGGTGTTCGAGAAGCTGGTGGCGAACCCCGGCCCGGTCATCATCGGGGCTGCACAGGGCGCAAGCTGCTTCGGCCCGGCCTACGAATTCCTGTTCATCCTCGAAACCGCGCTCCGCCGCGCGAAGATCCGCGACAAGGTGCCGATGACCTTCGTCACACCCGAGCCGTATATCGGCCACCTCGGCCTCGACGGGGTGGGGGACACCAAGGGCCTTCTCGAATCCCAGATGCGCGACAAGCACATCAAGTGGATGACCAACACGCGGGTGAAGCGGGTCGAGGACGGCCACATGTTCGTCGAGGAAGTCGGCGAGGATGGCACGGTCAAGGCCGAGAAGGACCTGCCCTTCGCCTTCTCGATGATGCTGCCCGCCTTCCGGGGGATCAAGCCGGTTTCGGGGATCGAGGGCCTGAGCAATCCGCGCGGCTTCACCATCGTGGACAAGCACCAGCAGAACCCGAAGTTCCGCAACATCTTCGCCGTGGGCGTCTGCGTGGCGATCCCGCCGATGGGGCCGACCCCCGTGCCCTGCGGCGTGCCGAAGACCGGCTTCATGATCGAAAGCATGGTCACCGCGACCGCCCACAACATTGGCAACATCGTGCGGGGCAAGGAGCCCGACAGCGTCGGCACCTGGAACGCGGTCTGCCTTGCCGATTTCGGTGACGGGGGCATCGCCTTTGTGGCCCAGCCGCAGATCCCGCCGCGCAACGTCAACTGGTCGTCGTCGGGCAAGTGGGTCCACTTGGCCAAGGCGGGGTTCGAGAAATACTTCATCCGCAAGCTGCGGAAAGGCACGTCCGAACCGTTCTACGAAAGCCTGGCGCTGAAGGTGCTGGGCATCGACAAGCTTAAAGAAACCACGAAAGGATAAGGAAATGTCGATTGATGCCGCAGTCCTGCGTTTTGCCGGGGTGATGGTGCTTCTCAGCACCGTGCTGACCGCCTATGTCTCGCCCCTGTTCGTCTGGTTCACCGTCTTCATCGGGCTGAACCTGTTGCAATCGTCCTTTACCGGGTTCTGCCCGGCGGCGATGGTGTTCCGGGCGATGGGTCTGAAAAAAGGCTGCGCCTTTGAATAGGGGTCGGTGATGGCAGAGATTCTGGAAGGCTTTGGCGGTACGGCAGAGCAGGCCGCGCGGGCGGTCGCGCTTTTGAAGCTGTTGTCGCATGAGGGGCGGCTCCAGATCCTGTGTTGCCTGGTCGAGGGAGAGCTGAATGTCACTCAGCTGGCCGAGGCGCTGCGCACCAGCCCGGTCATCGTGTCGCAACAGCTGATGCGGCTGCGCGCCGAGGGCGTGGTCCAGCCCCGGCGTCAGGGCAAAAGCGTCTTCTACCACCTTGCGCGCGAGGAGGTGGCGACCGTGGTCATGGCCCTGCGCGACGCCTTCTGCAAGCGGCACTGACCGGGCCGCAGGCGCAGACCCCCGGTCACTTCGGGCCGGGGGCCATGCCTTTCATGATCTGCCCAAGCACCCGGACCCGGCCCCAGCGTGGCAGGAACGCCAGGGACCAGCCAAGCGCCTTTGCCAGCACCCCGGGACGAACCGTGCCGCCCGAGGGCAGGGCGCGCAGGGCCACTCTTGCCACGGTTGCCGGGTCTTCGGCCCGTGCCATCCGCATTCCGGCCCGTGCGCCGAACCCGGTCTGGACCGGCCCGGGGGCGACCGACAGCACGGTGACACCCTTCGGGCGCAACTCGACGGCAAGGGCTTCGGCAAAGCCCTGCACAAAGCCCTTGGTTGCGGCATAGGTCGCCGAGCCTGGAACGCCCTGGAACCCCACCAGAGAGCTGAACATCACGAGGCCGCCCTTGCCCCGTGCGGTCATCCGGCGGGCAAAACCGTGGGTCATTGAGACAAGCGCCCGGCAGTTGACATCGACCATGGTCGCCTCTTCCGCCGGATCGAGGGTCACGAAGTCGCCCAACGCGCCAAAACCCGCGGCGGCCACTGGCCTGCCCCGATCGGGTGGTCCGGTTTCAATCTTAGTGCATGACGGGCCCTTGCGCTACGGCTGGGGTGGCCGGCGAAGTGGCTCCGGATGGCGAAGCCGGCCACTGGATGACTTGGGGAGCTGGCGGGCGGTACCCAAGTGATGAATGCGGGCGCCTGGTGTTGTAATGGCGGCGCCAGTTCTCGATGATGATCTTCGCCTCAGCGAGGCTGTAGAAGATTGAACCGCTCCGGGTTTGCCGGAGGCTGACTTTCGTTAGTTACGCGGCCATGGGT
>OFDC01000078.1_pt1 | contig 120264 bp, 107 predicted proteins | sample 1520941 | NCBI WGS metagenome assembly OFDC01 (sample SAMEA94258168, study PRJEB24077) | hot springs metagenome | biome: Aquatic biome; feature: Water | place: India | collected 2012-12-06 | depth 5 m
ACCTGTGACCTCTGCCTTCGGAGGGCAGCACTCTATCCAGCTGAGCTACGGGTGCGTAAGCGATTGCTAGTATCCGATCCGCGTGCGCGACGCAAATACTTGCTCCCCGAGATGTCCGCCCGTCGTGCCGGCTAAGTCGTAGCGGGGGACGCCGTCCGATGTACCCGCGCGGATGGCGGCTGGTTAGACGACCGGAAAGCAGGGGGAGACCCTTGCGCCATGCAAGACCGCGCCGCCGCGCCGGTCATGCGGCGCCAGTAACGAGCGCGGTCGACACCCGTCATTCGATCTCGAGGATCACGAACAGGCTGATGCCACGCGACCGCGCTGGATCAGCACGGCCCCCGCCCCCTTAATTGCTCTGCGCGACGACGCCTTCCTGCTGAGCAAGCACCTGGCCCGCCAGGTAGAGCGACCCGCAGATCAGCACGCGCTTGGCACCAGGATGAGTACGTTCAAGTGACTTGAGCGCGCCGGCAACGTCGGGCGCCGTGCTGGACGAAATGCCGGTGGCCGCGGCCGCGGCTGCTACCGTCTCAGGGGCGTGAGGTGCCTCATGCGCGCCGGGGATGGGAACGGCGGTGACCGTCTGGGCGAGTCCCTTGAAATGGACGAGAAAACCGGCCGCGTCCTTCAGGCCCATCATGCCGACGACGAGATGTAGCGGGCGGGATGAGCGCTCCTCGAGATCGGCGAGCGTCTGAGCCAGGGCCTGCCCCCCGGCGGGATTGTGACCGCCGTCGAGCCACAGCTCCGCAAGCGGAGACAGGAGGGCCGGCAGCGGACCACTCGAAAGGCGCTGAAAGCGTGCAGGCCAACGGGCGGTGGTGAGCCCGCGGGCGATCGACGCCTCGTTGACCCCACCAAACGCCAAAGCGGCGACGACAGCCGTACCGGCATTCACGATCTGATGGCGCCCGATGAGGGAGGGTGAGGGCAGATCGAGCAGCTGCTCGCCGCGCTGTACGACGAGGCGGCCGCCCTGCTGATAGGCGAGAAAGTCCTGCCCCCACAGTTCGACGGGCGCTCCGACCTCCTCGGCGCACGCGAGTATCATTGCCTCGCCGTCCGGCTCCTGCTGGGAGACGATGGCCTTGACCCCGCGTTTCAGAATGCCGGCCTTTTCTCGGGCGATCACGGGCAGCGTGGCCCCGAGTTTCTCCGCGTGGTCCATGGACACCGGCGTGATCACGGACAGTGCCGGCCGGGCGATGACGTTGGTGGCGTCGAGGCGTCCCCCAAGGCCGACCTCGAGGATGACGGCATCGGCCGGCTGCTCGGAGAAAGCAAGGAGCGCCGCCGCCGTCGTGATTTCGAACTGGGTGATGTCGTCGCCCGAATTGACAGCCTCCGTGCGCGTAAGCACGTCGACGAGCGCGTCTTCGCCGATAGGCGCGCTAGCCCCGGCAGTTGGCCCCGCCAGAACGATGCGCTCGTGAAAGCGGACGAGGTGAGGCGACGTATAGACATGGACCCGCTTGCCGGCAGCCTCCAGCATGGCGCGAAGAAAGGCCGTGACCGACCCTTTCCCGTTTGTGCCTGCAACGTGAATCACGGGCGGCAGGCGCTCATGCGGATTGCCGAGGCGTGTGAGCAGTCGCTCAATGCGGCCGAGCGAAAGATCGATCAGCTTGGGATGAAGCGACTTCAAGGTCGCGAGAAGTTGGTCACTGGTCGGCAAAGCCTACGAGTCCTGATAGCGCGTGAGAGACCCTATAGGGCCCCTGCGTGATAGCCGATCACGGTGCGCGGTCCTAGAGAAAGCATGTAAGCCCCTGCCGCTTGCGATCATCGAAATGGTGGGCAGATGGACATGGCCCCTTCATTCAGCCCCACTCATCACGGGTCGGTTTTGTATTACCCCCGAATATTTATTGCCCCCGTGTGGCGTCCCTCGGCGCCGCCGGCGACTTCGCGGCCGGGGCCTTCTGTGGCGCCGGTTGCTCCACGGCAGATGCCGCACCGCGTTCGGCAGGCGTTGCGCTCTCCGGCTGCGGCGCCTCGATCGCTGGAGCCTCGTTTACCCTTGACGGCACGCCGACCGCACCATTCAGTCCGTGTGACCGACCGTTGAGCTTGATCGCCAGCGGCCTGTCGGCCTCGCGCTCGCGCGCACGTCTCAGCTCGACGCCAGACATCAGCATGCGACAGACGTTCGCGAGCGTCGTACGAAGTTGATGGCGATGGACGACCATGTCGACCATGCCATGAGCCAAGAGGTACTCTGAGCGCTGGAAACCGTCCGGCAGCTGCTCCCGGATGGTCTGTTGGATGACGCGCGGACCCGCAAAGCAGATCAGCGCATTCGGCTCGGCGATATGGATGTCGCCAAGCATGGCGTACGAGGCCGTGACCCCGCCCGAAGTCGGGTCGGTCAACACGACGATGTAAGGAAGGCGCGCCTCTCGCAGTCTCTGAACCGCGATGGTCGTGCGCGGCATCTGCATGAGCGACAGGATGCCCTCCTGCATGCGAGCACCGCCCGATGCCGCGAACAGAATGAAAGGCTGGCCGAGCTCCACCGCGCGCAGCATGCCGGTGATGACGGCCTCGCCCGCTGCCATGCCGAGCGATCCGGCCATGAATGAGAAGTCCTGCACGGCCGCGACGACCGGCAGTCCGTTGAGTTTGCCTTCCCCGACGAGAACGGCGTCGTCCTGTCCCGTCGCGGCACGCGCGTCCCTGAGGCGGTCGGCGTAACGCTTGGCGTCCCGGAACTTGAGCGGGTCCTGAGGCACGGCGGGAACGGGAACGAGCTTGTAGGCCCCGTCGTCGAACGCGTGCGAAAAGCGCTGCCGGGCGTTCATCCGCCAATGATAGCCCGACCCGGGAACAACGAACTGGTTCGCCTCGAGATCCTTGTAGAACACCATCTGCCCGGACTCGGGACAGGTGATCCACTGGCCGTCGGGAATCTCGCGCTTCTGAGTCGGTGTCAGAAGGCTTCGGATCTTCGGCCGGACGAAGTTATTGATCCAGTTCAAGGGGCGAACCCTCCTCGTCGAAGCGGAACCGGATCGCGGAGATCGTGATGGTCATGGACCAGGTTCACGCAGTTTCAAGCGCGGCGGAAATGCCGCGAACAATGTCAAGAACGGCAGTAACGGTACCGGTCGTGGCGTGACCGTTCTGATCGAGGCTGCCAGCGATCGCGCCGACGAGTGCCGATCCGACGACGACGCCGTCGGCGCCTTCAGCCAACGATTTCGCCTGTTCGGGGGTCTTTACGCCAAAACCGACCGCCACGGGAAGGGAGGTCGACTTCTTGATGCGAGCCACCTGGGAGTGAACCTCCGCGACGTCGGGCGCGGCGGTGCCGGTAATTCCGGTGATCGACACGTAGTAAACGAAGCCGGATGTGTTTGCGAGCACCGTCGGCAAGCGCACGGCGTCCGTGGTCGGCGTCGCAAGGCGAATGAAGTTGATGTCGTAGGCCATCGCCGGGACACACAACTCTTCGTCCGCCTCGGGCGGCAGGTCGACCACGATCAGTCCGTCGACGCCCGCGGCCTTCGCGGCGGCGAGAAAACGCTCCGGGCCCATCACGTAGATGGGATTGTAGTATCCCATCAGCACGATCGGCGTCTTGTCGTCGCTGCGCCGGAACTCCGACACGAGCTGAAGCGTCTTCGCCATGGTCTGGCCGGCAGCGAGCGCGCGCTGGCTCGACGCCTGAATGGCGGGGCCGTCGGCCATTGGGTCGGAGAACGGCATTCCGAGCTCGATGATGTCGGCGCCGGCGGCCGGCAGTCCGGCCAGTATCGAAGCGGCCGTGGCGAGATCGGGGTCGCCCGCCGTGATGAAAGTCACGAGTGCTGGCTTGCCGGCAGCCTTGAGGGCGGCAAAGCGCCGGTCGATCCGAGTTTCGTCACGCATGATTAAGGTCAGCCGGTCGAGAATGTTGCCGTTGCGTTACACGCATCGTGCCAAGTGCGTTTCATGCGCGGGAGTAGCTGGCTGGTCAAGGGGCACCCAGGTCGCGGCGGCCCGCATGCCTTTCGCGGACTTTGGGCGCCGTGTCGCAGGATCTGGGCGCGGGACGCGCAACATCAAGGGCGGCCCGGGTCGTATTTATGCTTCTGGCGCCACTCGGACATGAAATAGGAGAGCGTTTCGTCCACAGACGGTGGCAGAACGATGCGGGTGCTGACGAGGCAGTCACCCGTGATCCCCGACGACGCATTTCGCACGCCTTTGCCCTTCAGCCGGAAGACTGTGCCGGAGTTCGTCCCCTTCGGCAGGGTCAACTGAACGCGGCCGGTTGGCGTCTCGACTTCGATCTTCGCTCCGAGCACGGCCTCGTCGATCGTAACGGGCACATCAAAAACCAGATCATCCCCGGCACGTTTGTAGACGGGATGAGAGCGCACCTTGATCTCTACCAGCGCATCGCCCGGCTCGAGGCCGGGCCCGCCCTTGCCGCGCAGCCGCAGGACCTGTCCGTCCACCACGCCTTCGGGCACCGCGAGATCGAGAATGCCGCCGTCCGGCAGCGTGACCCTCTTTCGGGCGCCGTTGACGGCCTCCAGGAAGTCGACCTCGAGGCTGTAGCGGACATCCTGCCCCCGCCCGCCGCCGCGGCCGCGGTCGCTGCCGAAGACCTCCGTAAAGACATCTGCGAGGCCGAAGTCCTCAAAGCCCCGGTGCGCGCGGCCGGTACGCGTTGGGCGCGCGGCAAAGACGGGCTCACCCTTGGCGTCGATCTCGCCGCGGTCGTAACGCCGCCGGCGCTCGGCATCGAGGAGGAAATCCTGCGCGGAAACGATGCGCTTGAAACGCTCCTCTGAATCCGCCCCCGGATTGACGTCCGGGTGCAGCTCCTTGGCAAGACGGCGGAACGCCCGACGGATCTCGTCGTCGGTCGCGGTCCGCGCAACGCCGAGCACCGTGTAGGGATCATCTGCCATCACGAAGCGCACATCCTGAGCTCGAAGCTACGCTCCAGAAGCATGGCGAGCTGCTCGAAGCGCCGCCGGAGCCGTTCACCTTCGAGCGAGACATATGCCTGGGGCAGGGTCAAGACGAGTTTACCCGGCTCAAGGTTAACGGGCGTTTCATCAATAACGCCGGAAACGCCGATGGAGAGCATGTGGGCCGCGCGGATCGCCGATCCGACGATCCGGGCCCGCCGCAGTGCCCGCTTGGTTGCCAGTGCCTTGAGGCGCTCGGAAATGTTGTCGTCGTCCTCCGGGCCGGTGTGGCGATAGTAGACGGCCAGCGCAAGAAACACGCGGCCGGGATGATCGATGCCGCCGAGTGAGGCATGGGCGAGCACGTTGAGGCTCTGCTCGCCGCGGTAATCGGGATGGGCCCGCCAGCCGATGTCCGACATCAGGCAAGCCGCATGCCTGAGGCGGCGCTCGTCAGGTGTCTCGCCAAGCGACGGATCGAGGAAGATCTGGTCCGTCCAGCGGGTGAGTTCGCGCGCATGATCGGCCGATCGCGATCTCTGGCGGGCGTATTCCTCCGCGTAGCAGAGCAGCGGGTCCTTTTCGCGCTCATGACGGGAGAGCTGCGAGAACAGCAGCCCCTCGCGAATTCCGAACACGGAGATAACGACGCTGGACGCCGACAGACGTCGCATCAGCCGGTCGAGGATCAGCGCGCCGTAAGGCAGGACCTCGCGACGGGCGCGCGGCAGTTCGTCGGCGCCGGGCAGGCTCGTGAGTTTTCGCGCCTTGCGCGTGTCGCCGCCGAAGTTCGAGATGTCGTCGGGGCCGAGTGTATACCCGTGCATGACCCGCAGCGGATAGTTGGTCGCCGCCATGTGAACCTTGGCGAACGCGCGCCACGACCCGCCGACCGCATAGAACGGCCGACCCTTGCCTTGCGAGAGGAACGGCACCCGGTCCAGCTGCTCGTCGATCAGGGCGATGGCCCGGTCGATCTTGTCCCCGGTCGTGTCGATGAGGCGCAGGCCGCCGAGCGGAAGCGAGATGGCATCCCGAAGCTCGCCGCCGGAAATGTTGATGAGCTCGAGGCTACCGCCGCCCAGGTCTCCTGCTATTCCGTCCGCGTCGGGAAACCCCATGATGATTCCCTGCGCGGCGTAGTGGGCCTCCTGCTCGCCGGTCAGGATCTCGATGCGCGCGTCGCAGACTTCCTCGCCCTTTCGAATGAACGCGGGCCCGTCGGCGGCGTCCCTGACGGCTGCGGTGGCGAGTATCCGCAAATTCTTGACGTTGAGCACCCGAAGGATCGCGCGGAATCGCTTCAGGGCGACGAGCGCTCGCGCGACGGCATCATCCCCGAGCCGCCCCGTGCTGGCCACCGAACGGCCGAGCCCGCAGAGAACTTTTTCGTTGAAGAGCGGCGAGGGAGAGCGCACCGCGCCCTCATAGACGACGAGGCGGACCGAGTTCGAACCGATGTCGATGACCCCGATGGGCTCCAGGCCGCGACCGTCGTCCCCGGATCGAACCGGGTCCCGCTCGCCGAAGAGTTTCAAGAAGTTCGTCACTCGCGTCCCCGCCGTCGGTTGACGTGCCGACCCTCGCATGACGCTTCACCGCGCGGTCGTTCGATCGCGCGGGTTAGATGCCACAAAGAACTTCGTTGGCAAGCGTGAAGTTGCCGCTGGATGGAAACGCCGCGACCTTGATAACAGGTTGTTATCAGTGTGGTTATCGCGCGCCGTCAGGCCCGGGGTCTCAGTGTCACGGGTGGCGGTGAACTGGCGAGAAGCGACTTGCCCCGTCCCGACAGCGACGGGTTGTTCATGAAATAGTGGTGCGCGTTGAAGGGTTCCTCCCCCGGACCAGGCACGATCCGTCGCGACGACCCGTCCGCCAGAATTTGCCAGCTCTGCTGATTGTCGCGCAGATTATTGGCCATGATCTGGCTCAGCACCTGCTCGTGAACCCGCGGCGTCTTGATCGGAACCATGGCCTCGACCCGCCGGTCGAGATTGCGCTGCATCATGTCGGCGGACGAGATGTAGACCGCGGCCTCGGGCGACGGCAGCCCGGAGCCGTTGCCGAAGCAATAGATGCGGGCATGTTCCAGGAAGCGGCCGATGATGCTCTTGACCCGGATGCGGCTGGACATGCCGGGTATGCCCGGACGCAGGCAGCACACGCCGCGGACGACGAGGTCGATTTCGACGCCGGCCTCGCTCGCATCGTAGAGCGCGTTGATGATCTGGGGATCGACGAGCGAGTTCATCTTCATCCAGATCTGCGCCGGCCGTCCGGCCTTGGCGTGCTCGATTTCGGCGGCGATGTGATCGAGTATGCGCTCTCGAATTCCGTGCGGGCTCGCCGCCATCGTCTCGAGCTCCGACAACTCGCCGTAGCCTGTGATGAAGTGGAAAATCCGCGTCACGTCGCGCGCCAGCGCTGGGTCATCGGTGAACAGCGAAAGATCGGTGTAAATCCTGGCGGTCTGCGGATGGTAGTTCCCCGTCCCGATGTGCACGTAAGTGACGAGATCGGCCCCCTCGCGGCGCACCACGAGCCCGAGCTTCGCGTGTGTCTTGAGGTCGACGAATCCGTAGACCACGTGCACGCCGGCATTCTCCAGATCGCGCGCCCAGCGGATGTTCGCCGCCTCGTCGAAGCGCGCCTTGAGCTCTACGACGGCCGTCACCGACTTGCCCGCCTCGACCGCATCCTTCAGCGCCTGGACGATCGGGCTGTCGCGGGACGTTCGGTATAGCGTCCACTTGATCGCCATGACGTTGGGGTCCGCCACCGCCTGGCGCAGATACTGGATGACAACGTCGAAGCTCTCGTAGGGGTGGTGGACCACCATGTCCTTGTTGCGAATGGCGGCGAAGCAATCGCCGTTGAACTCGCGCACGCGCTCCGGGAAACGGATGGTGAAGGGCTTGAACAGCAGGTCGGGCCGCTCCGACACGATGATCTGGGACGTATCGGCGAGCGCCAACAGACCGTCTTTGATGAACACGCTCGCTTCGCCGACCTCGAGTTCATCGATGACGAATTTGCGGAGCTTCTGGGGCATCTCGTCCTCGATCTCGAGCCGGATGACGTCGCCGCGCCGCCGCCGCTTAAGCAGCGTCTCGTAAGAGCGCACGAGATCTTCGGCCTCTTCCTCGAGCTCGATGTCGCTGTCGCGCAGCACCCGGAACGCGCCCTTGCCCTTGATATCGCAGCCAGGGAACAGGGTGTGGATAAACATCCCGATCACTGTCTCGATCTGGACGAAACGCTGCTCGGTGTCCTTCGTTGACGTGGACCTCAGGCGCAGAAAGCGTTCGAGCTGCCCGGGTATCGGGATCAGTCCGTTCATCGTCCGCCCATCCCTCTGGCGGCGCATTTCGACCGCGAGCGTCAGCCCTTTGTTCAAAATGAACGGGAACGGGTGGGCAGGATCGACGGCGATCGGCGTGAGGATTGGAAATATGTGGGTCAGATACTGAGCCTCGAGCGCTTCCCGCTCGGCCGGCCGCAATCCCTTCTCGTCCACGATCTCTATTCCGGCGGCAGCGAGTTCGACCTTGAGACGGCGCCAGACGCCCTGCTTCTCCTCAACCAGATCGGCCACGAACGCGTTGATCTGAGTGAGTTGCTGGGCAGGTGTCAGGCCGTCCGGGCTCGGTGTCGTCACCCCGGCCGTAACCTGCCCATGGATGCCGGCGACGCGAACCATGAAGAACTCGTCGAGGTTCGATGCCGAGATCGACAGGAACCGCAAGCGCTCGAGCATGGGATGATTGGGATTGCTGGCTTCCTCCAGGACGCGGCGGTTGAACTGCAGCCACGACAATTCGCGATTATAGAACCTCGCCGACCCGAGCGGCGTCTCTACGGCCTCGGCCGGCACTGCGGTCTTGGCGGCGGGCTTCGGGCGGGTGCGGCTGACGGGGGCCATGCGAGTTTCCAGGATCAGAGGAGAGGTCGATTGAGTCTAGCAAATAGCCGCTCAGTGTTGCGAGCAGGCCGCTGGAATGCAACAGTTTGATGACGTTCCGGCTGCATGCCCGAGTTGCTCGCCCGGGATATGCGTGCCCTGGACGCATTTTGTGTATCAACGCGGCGGCCGTGCGATGCGCTCAGCCCTCCGGCGCGGGCTCGTCGAGCCCCGAGAGGGCAGCGGCGACCAGCGGCCGCGTCACACGACGCTGCCGTGCGAGCGCCAGCCGGTCGATGACGGCCACGGCATTCACCGCGGCTTCGAACGACCGTTCCATGTGCCTCAGCATGTAGGAAACCACAGTCGGTTCAACCTCGAGCTGGCGGTCGGCGAACAGCTTGACGATCAGGGCGGCAAGAACCGCCTCGTCGGGTTGCTCGATCGTCACAGGCGCGAGAGCCCGCAGCCGCGATCTGAGATCGGGCAAGCTGAATTGAATTTCCCCGGGCGGCGTCCGCGAGGTGAGCAGCAGATGGCCGCGAGCTTCGCGCGCGTGATTGATGAGATGGAACAGAACGCGCTCATCGGCGATCCCTCGGTCGATGTCCTCGACGACGAGCGCCCCGCGAGGGGCGGCGCGAAAAGCGGTGACCGTGGCGTCGGAGATTTCCCGCGCCGCCAGAGCCGCGGCCCCGCTGCGGCTCTGCCAGACGGCGGCAAGATGGGATTTGCCGGCCGACGGCGACCCGACAATCAGGGCCGTCGGCTGCGGCCAGTCGGGCCAGCTGTCGACGAGCGCGATGGCCGCGCCGTTGCAGCCGCTGACGAAGAAATCGCCGGCCTCGCTCGCCGGTCGCAGTGGCAACTCGAGCACGAGCTGCTCCGGCCTGGTGGCGTCGGTTTCGGTGTTTCTGGGCATGCGGACTTGCCGAAGTGTCGTCAATGCGTGGCGCCTTTATAGAGGTCGCTGTCGAGATAGGCGTTGAGGCCGAAGCGAACCAGTACCGCGACGGCTGCCGCCACGGGTACTGCCACCAGAACGCCGACGAACCCGAACAGCGAGCTGAAGACGACGAGCGCGAACAGCAACCAGACCGGGTGAAGCCCGATCTTGGAACCCACGATACCGGGCGAAAGAATGGCGGCGTCGAGGGCCTGCCCGATAAGGAACACGGCTGCAACCATCATGAGCGGATTGGTGGCCGGCCAGAATTGGGCAAGCGCAAGAGCCATCGACACGATGAGGCCGAGGGCCCAGCCGACAAACGGCACGAAGCTGGAGATGCCCGTGACGAGGCCGATCAGCAGTCCGTACTGGAGGCCGACAATCTGCAATGACGTGGCGTAATAGAAGGCCAGGATCAGGCACACGACGCCCTGGCCCCGGATGAATGCCGAAATGGCGTCGTTGATCTCGCTGCCGAGCCTGCGCAGAGTGGGCGCATGCTCCCGCGGCAGCCAGCCATCGATCTTGCTCAGCATCGGCTCCCAATCCACCAGAATGTAGAAAGCGACGAGCGGCGTGACGAGCAGCAGCGAAATCACGCTCACGACCGTCCGCAACTGCGCGATCACCTGATTGGCGGCCGACCCGGCGATGGTGCCCCAGTTTCCGCTGATGCTCACCATGGCCCTGTCGATCGTGCCGGCGAACTCCGGGTAGCGATCGCCCAAGCGCTGACGGGCGATTTCCTCGACCACGTGGCGCAGCTGCCTGAGGTGCTCCGGCAGCCCGAGCGCCAGCTTCTGCACCTGCTCGAGTACGAGCGGCACGACGATCACCATGGCGACGGCGATGAAGCCGAGACCGAGGAGCAGCACGAACGCCGAGGCCGCGATCCGCGGCAGGCCGATCCGCATGACGAGGTTGACGAGCGGGTTCAACGCATAGGCGAGAACGATCCCTAGAACGAACGGCAGCACTGCATCCCGAAGCAGCGCGAGGAAAACCACCAGCGCCAGGAAGGCCAGTGACCAGATGAAAACTTGCCGCTCGACGCGCATGGATACCCTCCCGGAAAACTCGACGCCTGCCCCCCTATAGCGGCACACTCGGTTCGGACATGTGACGAAGCCATTTTTCGAGATAGCTGGCCAGGGAGGCGAGCGTCAGTACCCCCGTAACCCACACCAACACCAAACGGGTCGTTTGCAGCTGCAGGGAAAATGCATCGTCGGCAAGCACCGTGGCGGCCAGCACGATCTGCGCCGCTGTATTCGCCTTGCTGACGGCGAGCGGTCTGATTTTTACGGGTCTCGCGAGCATCCATGACAGGATCACGGCCATCACGATGAGTACGTCGCGGGAGACGACGGCGATGACGAGCCAGACGGGTAGGCCCCCGCTGAGACCCAGCATGATGAAGATGGTGACGATCAGCAGCTTGTCCGCCATCGGGTCGAGATAGGCGCCGAGCTCGGATTCGAGGTGATAGTGCTTCGCCAGGAATCCATCCGCCGCGTCGGACAGGCCCGCGACGATGAAGACGAATAGCGCCCATTGCTTCTCGCCCGTCGCCATCAGCCACATGATGACTGGAACGAGGATGAGGCGCGACAACGTGATGATGTTTGGCGCGGCGCGCCAGGGTGTCATGTGAGCCAGGGTCTCAAGGAGGTGCTGTGGTGATGGAACGTATCTCGCGTGGATTGCTGCTGGTCGCACAATGTTCACGGCTGGCCCCGCTGACAAGCCTTTGATCTCGCGGACACGAAACGGACGCTCGCAATATGGCCCCGCGGTGCCTCCAGCGGTGCTCAAAACGTCGGCCGGACCCGCCACGCTCCATTCTGCTCGGCCATGGAAAGGCCACTGCGGGCGAACGCTTCGGATAGGCCCTGCTCTCCGGCTGCATGGCGCACCATGACCTCTGCCGAGCGGGCCGATACCGACCCGATCTCGATGTCGTAGGCCCCCTCGGCGTCGAGTATCCGGCTGCGAATGTCGTTCCACTCTGCAAGCGAGCCGAATTCCACCAGCAGCCGGATGGCGCCGGCGCCTTGGGTCACGTCGACGCCCCCGATGGCGCCGGCCTTCGCAGCCTTCCACCGGCCTTCGAGGATGCCGAGACCGACCACGGCGGCGAGTTCGCTCGTATATGCCTTGTCGCCGCCCGCGATGCGGTGGGCTCGCTTCAGCGTGAAGGGACCGACGGCGTCCTGCCCCGCCAGTGTGACGACGAGCTTCGAGCCCGTGGCGTCGGGTTCGGCGAGCGCCAGCACGATAGTTTCGGTGCGGTATGCCTGGGAGAGGACGCGCCCGGTATTGCCGCCGCCGTCGAATATCGGCTTGAGGGCGTCGAACGCCACCTCGGCCTTCAGCCCCTCGAGCCGGATCGGCGTCAGCGAATGGGTCAGGTCGAGCCCTTTCCAGACATCGAACCACGGCCCCTTCCCGCTCTGAACGGGCGCGGTCGCAGAATCCCGCCACAGCGGAATGAGCATGATAGGTGGGGCCTGTTCGTCGACGTAGGGAATCCCGGCCCGGTTCAGCGCATTACGAACGCTCTGCGGCTCGAAAGCGAAATCCAGCGTAGCGATGTACTCTGTTGAAGAATTGCGCTCCTGCCGGACCGAGACCCCTCCGATGAAGTCGGATGCCTTCAGATGCGGCATTACCGTGAGACGCTTATACGCGGTTACGGGCACGAGCCGGCGGAACAGCGATCGCAATGCCGCCTGCTGCCCGTCCGCGATAGCCGTCGTTTTGGCGGTGACGGCGTCCTTGTCGCGAGCTTCGACGGGATAGTTGCCGATGGTGTAAACGGCGGGAGTCCCGGCTGCGGCCGCTGGCGGCGTGAAACCAATGACTGTCGCGCAGAGCAGCAGTCCTGCCGTTCCGGCGAGCGCCGTCACCCCCCTGTTCATGAACGCCCCAATCATCTAGCTGTTCCATCCCCTGGATTGCCCCGAGCCCGCCCTGCTGCTACCTCGCGGCCCTCTGGTATTAGAACCGGGCAACGCGGCGGAAACGGGATCAGTCGATGCCGGCGCCCAGCCACGATGGAAAGGCCGTGAGGCATGACGGGTACGACCGACGAGGCAGGCAAGCAGATAACCTACGCCGACGCCGGCGTCGACATCGACGCGGGCAACGCCCTTGTTGATGCGATAAAGCCGCTGGCAAAATCGACGCTGCGCCGGGGCGCCGACGCCGATCTCGGCGGGTTCGGCGGTCTCTTCGACCTGAAGCGCGCTGGGTTCGAGGACCCAATTCTCGTCTCGACCAACGACGGCGTGGGTACGAAACTCAAGATCGCCATCGATACCGGCCGCCATTCGACGATAGGCATCGACCTCGTCGCCATGTGCGTCAACGACCTCGTCGTGACTGGCGCCGAGCCGCTGTTTTTCCTCGACTACTTCGCAACCGGAAAGCTCGACGTCGCGTCCGCAAGCGAGGTCATCTCGGGCATCGCCGCCGGCTGCCGCGAGGCGAATTGCGCTTTGATCGGCGGCGAAACCGCCGAGATGCCGGGCATGTACCACGGAAAGGACTATGACCTTGCGGGGTTCTCGGTCGGGGCCGTCGAGCGCGGTCAGATCTTGCCTCGCGCCGATGTCGCTGTCGGCGACGTGCTGATCGGCCTGCCGTCGTCGGGCGTGCATTCGAATGGCTACTCGCTGGTGCGCAAGCTCGTGGCTACCGCCGGACTTTCTTGGGCGGCGCCGGCCCCGTTTGTGGAGCAGGCGACGGTCGCCGAGGCGCTGTTGACCCCGACGCGCATTTATGTCCGGGCGATCCTGGCCGCGCTGAAGGCCACGGGCGGCGGGCGCGGCGCCATCAAGGCCATGGCGCACATCACCGGCGGAGGCCTTTCGGAAAACCTCCCTCGCGTGCTTCCAGGCCATGTCGCCGCGGAGGTCGATCTCGGCACGTGGCGCCAGCCCCCTGTGTTTGCTTGGCTGGCCCGTACCGGCAACATCAGCGCCGCGGAAATGCTGCGCACTTTCAATTGCGGGATCGGAATGGTCATCGTGGCGGAAGCCGCCAGGGCCGCCGAGGTCGTGGCCGCCCTCTCCGACGCCGGCGAGAACCCTGTGACGATCGGCCGGATCATCGCCGGCACGGGCAACAAAAGCCCAGCAAAGGGCAAGGGAGAAGCGGAGGCCGTCGTCTACCGGGGGCGCCTCGAGGCCTAGAGCGCGTTCAGTTTGAGCGGAATCACGAACGCTCTCTGGGTCTTTGAGTGTTGAGCATGTTCTTGTGGAAAACCGGCATCCACTTTTCCTGAACATTCTCTAGCGCGGTCAGGCGAGCGCGCGCGTCAGCAGGTGCACCCCGAGCGCAAGCAGTCCAAGGAAAAAGCAGAGGCGGAAAGTCCGGGCGTCGAGACGTGACCTGAGCCATTGCCCGATGAATACGCCGACCATGGCCATCGCGAGCGCGCCGATCGACGAGCCGGCGATGGCGCTGGTGATGGCACCCTCGCGCGCAAGATTGACCGACAGCGCGATCGTCGAGATCAGGAACGAAAGCCCGAGCGCCTGAACGAGGTCGTCCTTGTCGAGCCCGATTGCCGCGAGATACGGAACGGCGGGAACGACGAAGATGCCCGTGGCGGCGGTGATGAGCCCAGTCGCGGCCCCGGCGATCGGACCGGCGATGACCTCGCGCGACCGATCGATGGCGAACCGGACCGCGCTGAGCCCCAGAACCGCGTACACGACGAGCGCAAGCCCCACCATGATCTTTGCGTTTCCGGTGTGCGCCCCGGACATGGCGCCGGCACCTGCCCACGTGCCCAGGCATATCCCGGCCATCATGGGCCATAGCCGTCGCACGATGGGCCCGACCGACGGTCCCGATACGAGCTGCCAGATATTGGTGACGAATGCCGGGATGACCAGCAGCGCCGCGGCCTCGATCGGTGCCATCACGAGCACCAGCAGCCCCATCGGGACGACTTGGAGCCCGATGCCGATGACGCCCTTGATGATGCCTGCCACGACAAAGACGGCGGCAATAAACAGCATCGTGGCGGTGAACATGGAGACCTGGGCGAGGGGTTGGGGCGAACGCGGGGAATGGCGGATCTGAGGGCAGGCGACCCTAGGGCCTGTCGTCAGTTATGGGTTCGGGCCGGACGTGAGCGATTTTGGTCGAGGAGAAGGCGCTTGACGACGCAAGCCTCATGGCTTGCTAGGCAAAGCAACGCACTCATCGGACAATAGCGCCACGCCGCGAAGCGGTGAGGTGAAGAATGGCCGTCTGCAGCGTCGCTTCACTTGCCAATAGTATGATTGGCTGCGCAAAGCTCCTAGCATTCAGCCATTCTTCACCTCATCCGGCACCAAACCATAACTGACGACAGGCCCTAAGCAACTGGGGAGCAAAAAGCCAATGTGTCTTGGCGCGGAACCGGCTCGTGGTATCTGGCAGTCATGACCGAACAGACAAATTCACCCAGATCGCCTTCCAGGCGCCGCGTGTCGATCCTGATATCCGGCCGGGGCTCCAACATGATGCGGCTCGTCGAGGCCGCGCAGGCGCCCGGCTACCCGGCCGAGATCGTCACGGTGATTTCAAACCGCCCGGAGGCGGAAGGGCTCGCTTGGGCCCGGAGCCAGGGCATCAAGACGGTCGCCATCGACCACAAGGAATATGCAACTCGTGCGGCCTTCGAGGCTAGGCTGCATGCCGCCCTCATGGATAACGGCACAGAGTTGATCTGCTGCGCAGGCTTCCTGCGCATGCTGACGGGCGGGTTCATCGACCGGTGGCGCAATCGCCAGCTCAACATCCACCCCTCCCTTCTGCCGGCCTTCCCGGGCCTCGATACGCACCGGAGGGCGTTGGAGGAGGGGGTGCGGATCGCAGGCTGCACCGTCCACTTCATGCGGCTCGAGATGGATACCGGCCCGATCATCGCCCAGGCTGCGGTTCCGGTTTTGGCAGGTGATACCGAGGAAACGCTGTCGGCGCGCGTCCTCGCGGCCGAACATCGGCTCTACCCCCACGCGCTGATGCTTGTGGCGTCAGGCGCGGTGCGCGTCGAAAACGATGAGTTGAACCGCAGCGGCGAGCCGCACGGATCGGGCGGGGTGTTGTTCTCCCCGCCGGTTTCAGGCTGATTGAGCCCATGACCAAGGCATGATCCGCCTCAGTCGCGCATCGGCAAGACCAAAGTCGGGTCCGCGACCCGTTGACCTTGTTCAGATGCGCCGCATGGACACGGAGCGACATGAGGCGCTAGCGATCAACTGTATGATAAGTTGGCGCCTGCGAGGACCGATCGTCGGGCACCTTGAGCTGCATTGACTGTGCCCCATCATGTCGTTCCGGCTCCGCTCGGAACCCCAGGGGTGACGAGTTTCGGACCCGGGAGAGGGACCCATGAGCGAGCATCAGACGATTGCGGCGCCGTCGGCTGACGGCGCGCAGGCGCACATCCAGCCGGCAACGACCGAGCACCGCACGACCGCCGCCCATGCCGAGGGCCTCGGCCAGGATACGATTTGGTACAAGCTATCCGCGCTCCAGCGCGGCGACGCGCCGAACCCGATGTCAGGGCTTCTTCAGCTTCAGGACAAATACGGCCCCGTCATTGCCGTGACGATGGGCAATCAGCGGATACTCTTCCTGACCGAGCCGGAGCTTTTCAAGCACGTGCTCGTCACCAAGGCCGACAGCTACGTGAAGTATTTCGACGGCCTGAAGCCGATCTTCGGCAAGTCGATGATCACCAACGACGGCGCGCTCTGGCAGAAGATCCGCATGCCGCAGCAGGCGGCGTTCCACCCCGACATGTTCGCCGAGTACATCCCCTACTTCCTGGACGCCATCGACGCCAAGATGAAGCTGTGGGAAGGCCTCGCCGAAACGGGTGAGTCCTTCGAGATGGTCGAGCAGACCTGGACGCTCGCCGCCGACATGATCTGCAAGGCGCTGTTCGACCGCGACATGCCCTTCAATCCGCACGTCGTCTTCAAGTGCGTCAAGACCTACACGGACGTCCTGAACCACAAGGAAATTCGCCTGAAGGTTCAGTCGGGCGAACTCGTTGAACTGACCGAGGAGGATGCTGCCAAGGCCATCGAGGCCTGGCATGGCGTTCCCCCCGCGGTGATGTCCGCCGACCCGCGCCAGGACCGCGAGCGCACCCTCCTGAAGTTGATCGAGTCGGTCGTCGCCGATCCGAACGTCCCCGAGTTCGACCGCGAGCAGGCCGTCGACGAGATCAAGCAGTATCTGTGGGCCGGCACCGAAACAACGGCCCTCACCCTGGCGTGGGCGCTCTATGAACTGTCACGCCACCCCGAGATGGCCGAGAAGATCAGAGCCGAATCCGCTGCGGTTCTAGGCGATCGCCGGCCGACCGCGGCCGACTACTCGAGCCTCGCCTACACCAGGGCCGTGATTCAGGAGACGATGCGCATCTATCCGCCGGTGTGGGGACTGATCCGCGTCGCGGCCGATCACGACGTGCTCGGTGGCAAGGAGGTCAGGCCGGGCGATCGCATTGTGGTGTTCGGCTACGGCGCGCACCACAATCCGAAGTATTGGGACGCTCCGGAGCACTTCCGCCCCGAGCGTTGGATGGCCGGGGCTGCCAAGAAGCAGGTCAAGCTCAGCTATATCCCGTTCGGTGCCGGCAAGCGCTCGTGCATCGGCGGCGCCATGAGCCAGGTTGAGAATACGCTTGCGCTGGCCGTGATGCTCCGCCGCTTCCAGCCCGAGTACGTCGGCCCGATTCCGGCCGGCATCAATGCGACCGTAACGCTGACGCCGCGCGGTGGCCTGCCGTTCAAGATCCGGCGTCTCGACTGACCACCGCACCGCCTCCGGTGAGCACGACCCTGCTCACAGGTGCATCGGATCAATCAGCAGCAGCTCACGCACGACGCGGCCCCGGACGCGCCCGTCTCGAAGGGTATGTTAGTGCCGCAGCCCTGGAAGATCCCGTAGTGGGTCGAGAAATCGCCGATGAATTCAAAGTGCGGCTTGAAGCGGCTGTTGGCGAGCATCATCCAGGTATTGCCGCACACCGGGAACACCTTGCCTTTTTCGATCACGTGGTGCCCGTCGAGCTCGAAGGCATGCGGCTGCTCGCGGAGCGTTCCGTTGTAGATCACAGCCTGACCATAATCCTCGCACGCGGTCTCCAGTCCATCGAGCTTGAACAGCCGGTAGGTCGCCGAGAAGAAGCGGGCTTGGCCGAGCTTCGCCCGTATCGGCTCGCTGACGACATCGATCGGCCGGCTCGTCACCAGGCGAGGGTCGAGGAAGCCGGTCCGCTTGGCCATTGCGATGAAGTCGTTCCAGTAGAGAGCCCCGGAAAGGCATTCGCCGTAGAGCACCGGGTCCTGCACCAGCGCCTGCGGCATCCGGCGATCGCTGTAGACGTCTGAGAAATAAAGCTCGCCGCCGGGCTTCAGCAGGTCGAATGCACCCTTGAGGACAGCGGGCTTGTCGACCGACAGGTTGATCACGCAGTTCGAGACGATGACATCGAAGCTGGCGGGCTGGAGTCCGAGTTCCGAAAGGTTCTCGATGTACCCATTGAGGAAACGGACATTGGACTTTGCGTGCCCGAAAGCCTTCGCGTGCCAATTCAGATGCGCTCGTGCAACCGCGAGCTGCTCGTCCGTCATGTCGACACCGATCACTTCACCCGTTTCGCCGACGAGTTGCGACAGTATGTAGGCGTCGCGCCCCGAACCCGATCCGAGGTCGAGAACGCGCAGGCCCTCCAGCGCCGCCGGCGCGACGAGCCCGCATCCGTAGTACTTGGCGGTGACCTCGTCATGGACCTTGGCCGCCAGCGGACGGATATGGACCGGCATCGAATCGGCCGTGCAGCACGCGGTCGTCTTGAGATCGGCGTTGGTCTTCAGAACTTTACCGTAATAGTTCTTGACGGCGTCATGCTGCATGGTCGTCCTCCTGATCCTGCTCCCCTTATTTTTCGCCCTGGCCGTCCCGGGTGTTACCGCCCCCTTTGCAAATGCGTCCCGCGTGCTACCACCGCCGCCTATGACCATGCGCTTCATTACGTTCGAAGGCGGAGAAGGTTCGGGCAAGTCGACCCAGGCGCGGCGGCTGGCCGCCCGGCTATCGGCGGCCGGCCAAGAGGTGGTCCTGACGCGTGAGCCCGGCGGTGCCCCGCTCGCGGAGGCCATCCGAACGCTGGTCCTCGAGACAGCACCCGTGTCACGCGTCGCCGAATGCCTGTTGTTCGCGGCCGCTCGCGCCGAGCACGTGTCCGTGACGATCGCCCCGGCGATCGCCCGCGGCGCATTCGTGATCTGCGATAGGTTCATCGATTCGACTCGGGTCTATCAGGGGATGCTTGGCGAGGTGGACAAGGCGCTCATCGCGACGCTGGAGAACGCAACGGTCGCCCCCCATCTGCCGGCCCTGACCCTGGTGCTCGATCTGCCGCCGGAGGCCGGCCTGCGCCGCGCAACCGAGCGCGGAACGACGAACCGCTTCGAGGGGCACGACCTCGAATGGCATCGCCGCCTTCGCGATGGCTTCCTGGAAATTGCGCACGCCGAGCCCGTCAGGTGCCGTGTGATCGACGCCGTGCAGGATGTCGAGGCGGTCAGTGAGGCGATCTGGCGCGAAGTCGCCGGCGCGTTCGGGCTGGACCCGCCGGATCGGAAGCACGGCTGATGGCGCGCACCCCCGTCCTCCAGGAGATTGAGACCTACCCCGAGGCGGATCGCCTCGACGGCGCGCCCCATCCGCGCTTCACGTCAAGGCTCTATGGTCACGCGGAAGCCGAAGCCGTCCTCGCCGAGGGGCTGGTCGACGGCCGGCTCCACCACGGCTGGCTGCTGGCCGGTCCCTCGGGCATCGGCAAGGCGACGCTCGCTTGGCGATTTGCCCGCGCAGCTCTGTCCGACGCGGCCGAGCGAGACCGCACCGGGCGCAGCCTCGCGGTCTCCTCCGAGACGATTGGCAGCAGACAGGTGCGCGCCCTGTCGCATCCGGGCCTGCTGTCGCTGCGCCGTCCCTACAACATCAAGGACAAGCGCTTCGCCGCATCGATCACCATCGACGAGGTCCGACGCCTGCGCCAGTTTCTGAGCCTCGGCGCCGAGGCCGGCGTGTGGCGGGTCGTGATTGTCGATACCGCCGACGATTTGAACGCGAACGCCGCCAACGCTCTCCTCAAATCGCTCGAGGAGCCTCCGGCGCGCACCGTATTCCTGCTCGTCACATCCGAGCCGGGTCGATTGCTGCCGACAATCCGCTCCCGATGCCGTTTGCTCCCGATGTCTCCGCTCAGCGCCGCCGACCTGCGCCGCGCCGCCGAGGACGCGATCGAGGCGGAGGGCGGAAGTCCCCCGTCCGAGGGCGAATGGAGGACCCTGGAAAAATTGTCTGGCGGCAGCGTTCGGCGCGCGCTCGCGCTCCACGCCGGAGGCGGTATCGCGCTCAACGAAACCGTCCAGAAGCAATTGGCGGCGCTGCCAAAGGTCGACTGGGCCGCCCTCCATACGCTCGCCGACAAGCTCGCCCCCGCTGCGGCCGAGCAACAGTTCGAGCTCTACTACGAGTTGCTACTGGCCGCGCTCGCCCGTCTCGTCCGGGTCGCCGCAACAGGGGGTGGGGCGGAAGCGGGTACGGCCGCGTCGGGTGTAACCGCCGGCCGTGTCGCCACCTACGCCGAGGTCTATGAGGCGATCGCCCGGGCGAAGCGCGAGGCCGATACACTGAACCTCGACCGCAAGGCACTGATCCTCAACACGTTTGGGCTCCTGGAGAAGGCGGCGAGGTAGGGCGGGGCGATGGCGACACCACCGGCCGCACGGGCAGGGTACGCGAGGGGCGGCAATGGCGTTGACACCGTTCCTGGCGTTTGACGCCGGGACGCTGCCCCGCCGCAGTCGCAGGTGCATTCTTGCGGGCTTGCCGTTATGACAGGGCCCTCACGATCCAGGACCCGACATGCCAGCACCCACAGCCCGCCAGCGCTTCTTCATTTCGACCGCGATCTCCTATCCCAATGGCGTGCCCCACATTGGCCACGCCTACGAGGCGATCACGACCGACGCCATCGCACGCTTCGAGCGGCTGGACGGTAAGGATGTGTTCTTCCTGACGGGCACGGACGAGCACGGCCTCAAGATGAAGCAGACCGCGGCCAGGGAGGGCTTGAGCCCGCGCGAGCTCGCCGACCGCAACTCGGCGCGCTTCCGCGAGATGGCCGCTCTGCTGGGCCTATCCAACGACGACTTCATCCGCACCACCGAGGAGCGCCACTACAAGTCGTGCCAGGAGATCTGGCGGCGGATGGAGGCGGCAGGCGACATCTACAAAAAGGCCTACGCCGGATGGTACTCCGTTCGCGATGAAGCCTACTACGGAGAGGACGAAACGGCCGTCCGCGAGGATGGCGTGCGCGTTGGCCCTCAAGGGACGCCCGTCGAATGGACCGAAGAGGAGACGTACTTCTTCCGACTGTCGAAATATGAGGCGCCGCTTCTCGCCCACTTCGAGGCCCATCCGGAGTTCATCCTGCCTCCCGAGCGCCGCAACGAGATCGTCAGCTTCGTAAAGGGCGGCCTGCAGGACCTGTCGGTCTCGCGCACGACCCTCGACTGGGGCATCCCTGTTCCCGGTCATCCAGGTCACGTGATGTACGTTTGGGTCGATGCACTGACGAACTACATCACCGGCGTCGGCTTCCCCGACGAGAGCCATCCGCGCTGGGCCCACTGGCCCGCCGACGTTCACGTGATCGGCAAGGACATCACGCGCTTCCATGCGGTCTACTGGCCCGCGTTCCTGCTGTCAGCGGGACTGCCGCTGCCCAAGCGCATCTTCTCCCACGGATTTGTGCTCAATCGCGGTGAGAAGATGAGCAAGTCGGTCGGGAATACGCTTGACCCGTTTGATCTCGTCCAGGCTTACGGCCTAGATCCGGTGCGTTACTTCTTCCTGCGCGAGGTCGCATTCGGTCAGGACGGCAGCTACAGCGCTGAGGCGATCATCACACGCATGAACGCCGATCTCGCCAATGGCATCGGCAACCTGGCGCAGCGCTCCCTGTCGATGATCGCCAAGAATTTCGAAGGCGTCGTGCCCGCCCCGGTCGACCTGACTGCTGCCGACAAGGCCATGCTGGCGGCCGCCGACGGCCTCTATGCAACGGCGCGGGCGGCTATGGATACCCAGGCGATCAAGGTCTGGCTCGACGCGGTGTGGGCGGTGATAGGCGACGCGGACCGCTACTTCGCTTCCGAGAAGCCGTTCGACAAATCCCACACGCTGGAGCGCAAAGGCACGATCCTCTACGTGACGGCCGAGACCGTGCGGCAGCTGGCGATCCTGATCCAGCCAGCCGTACCCGCGTCCGCCTCAAAGCTGCTCGACCTGCTGGCGCAGGCGGACGAGCAGCGCACGTTCGCAGCGCTTGGCGAAGGCGGGCGGTTGAAACCCGGGAGCGCTCTGCCGGCCCCGGTCGGCATATTCCCACGCTTCGTCGAGCCCGTGGTCGAGGCTCCACCACCCGCCCCGAAGAAAGAGAAGCCTGCGCAGAAGGAGAAAAAGCCCGAGGCCTGACGGAGGCACCCGCACACCGCAAGTCTGGATGTCGTCCGCGATGGCGAACTTTCGCGCCTCCCATCGCGGCCCGCGCAAGTTGGGCCGGCGAGACACTCAGCGCCGAAACGGTCCGGGGTCGGATGAGCCTACCCATGGCACGCGCGGCCGCCATCGAGCCCGCGTGCAGACCCTCGCGGCGTAGACCTACGGGTCCAGCGCCGTGTCGATCGCGCCAGCCGTCGGGTACCCCGTCGCCGGACGTGATCAGGCCCGCTTGGCGCCGACCGTGGGGACGCTGTCGCCGCCGTAGACGGACATCATCGGCTCGTCGAGAAGGATGACTTCTTCGTAGGAGCCATAGCCGTTAAAACGGCCACCGATCGCGCGGCCGTAGGCGCCGATGTTGCCGATCTCGATGTAATCGCCTTCGCGCATCGACGCCGGCAGCATGAAGGGGCCCTTCATGAAGTCGATCGAGTCGCACGTCGGTCCATAGAACGAGTACGGCACGAGAGGGTCGTCGGGCTTTGTCTCGCGGCCGACGAGCTTCGTCGGGAAGATCCAGTTGAGATGAGCCGCATCATAGAGCGTGCCATAGGCGCCGTCGTTGATAAACAGGTCATCGCCACGGCGGCTGTCGACGCGGACGATGAGGCTCTCGGCCTCCGCGACGAGCGCCCGTCCCGGCTCACACATGATGCGAACGTTCTCGCGCACCGGCAGGCTGTCGATGCCAGCCGTGATCGTCTCGATGAATGAGGAGAGAGGCGCGGGCTGGCTATCCGGGTAGCACGATGGGAAACCGCCGCCGACGTCGATGCGATCGAGCACGACGCCCGCTTTGACGATAAGGCGATGGACCTCGGCCAGAGCCGTTACATAGGAATCCGGCGTCGTCGTCTGGGAGCCGACGTGGAAACAGACGCCGAGCTCGGCGGCGACCTGCCGGGCCTTGACGAGTAGGCGCGCGGCCTTGGCCCCGGCGATGCCGAACTTACGCTCCAAGGGAACACGGCTGTTCTTTGCCGGCACTGCGATACGGATGAAGAGCGCGAGGTCGCGCGCGCCGCCCGTTTCTTCGTAGATCTTTCGAAGCTCGTCCTCGCTGTCGAGCGAGAAGGTGCGCACCCCGAGTTCATAGGCGCGGCGGATCGCGAGGCGCGACTTGACCGGGTGCATGAAATGGAGATGTACGCCCGGGATCGTCACCGCATCCTCGAGCTCGACCAGCGAGGCAACGTCGAAATGACGGATGCCCGCGCCGTAAAGCGCGCCGAGCAGGAATACGGAGCTGTTCGCCTTGTAGGCGTAAGCAACGTCGCCGGGGAAGTTAGAGATGAACCACCGGGCGGCCCGTCCCGCGGCGTGCGGACGGATGCCGAGCACCGGGCGCTCGGGCTTGTGCGCGGCAATCAGCGCATCAGCGGACGCGAATTTTTCCATCGCATGGGACCTCCACCAGTCGGGCCAAACCCAAAGGCGCTGCTAACGGTAGTTGAGTAAGGGAGCACCAACGGAGCACGGCCAAGTGGCACGAATGTTCCGGGGGATAGCCCTCTTTCAACCAGCAGAGACCGCCGTCAAACGAGGGGGTCACATAGGGACTGCACCCCCCCATGTAAAGTGGAATTTTCGATGTTTTCTCTGCACCGGTTTCGAGGAGGTTGAGACCCCGTGCCTCAGGCCGCCAATAATGCGCGAACCGCACCATGGGATGCGCCGGGCCGGTCGCTTCGTCGCGGTGACGGAAGGCGGACGTCCTACTCGATCGTGATGCGGACCGCCGCGCGCAACTGCACGTCCGGTTTACCATCCGGCCGCGGGTCGGGCCGCGTCTCACGCGCCCCGGTGCCCCGCGCCGGTCGCCGGTCTTGGGCGCGCGGCGCGCGAAGCGCCTGGGCGTTGGCCTGAAACGCCGCCCGCTCGAAGTTCTCGTAGTTTCCAAGCACCGTGAAGCGCTGCCGCTCGTAGTCGGGCTCGACCCCTGACGGAAATTTGGCGCCCGGCTGGCATAGCCCAACGATGGTCTCCGCTCCCCGTTCCCGCAGGCGGAATTGATATTGCGAGCCCGCCGCCGGGACCGTGATCGGCTTGCCCGCCTCGAGCAGATTTTCAGGCTCGAACTCGCTTGGGAAGAGAACGGTCGCCTTGCCCGCCGGGTCGATTCCGATCAGCGTCAGGTGGCAGGCGGCGTTCGACTCGGCATGGATGGTTACGATGTCGCCGGGCCGGTATCGCGTCCGGTCGGTCCAGACCGACAGTCTCATGGCATCGGAGCTGGCCGCCCGAACCGGAGCCCGGATCCCGGATTTCAGCATCGCAAGAAGGGCGTTTGCCTCGCTGCGCGCAATGAGCCCCTGCTTCAGCCGCACGATCTGGTGCGGTTCGAGGTGCGGCCTCGCGACCTCGAGCGCTTTGACCAGTCCGTCCGCGGAGAGCCCCGATTCCGCTGCGAGGCCCGCGAATGTGACGTCGAGACGGTAGCGACGCGCGAGCGCGGCCGACAACTCCAGTCCATGCAGCGTGCGGTCGGGATCGACCCCGGACTGGATGAGCGCGCGCCGGAACCGGAAGGAATCGTCGTCGAACGGTTCGGACCAGTCAGCCGCAGCCGGGTAGATCGAGAGGGCCGCGTCTCGGACCTCTTTGGGTCCCGTGAACTTCTCGCTCAAAACGTGCCCGCGCACCGCGTCGCTGAACGGCACGAGGCCGGCGCTGTGGCAGCTCGCGCATGCGGCCGGTGTGCCGTTGCCCGGCCACCGAGCCGCCGGTGTTTCGATGTTTGCTGGAACCTCGGCCAGCTTGCGACCGTCGGGGTCGAAGGCGGCGAAGGCAAGATATCCGTTCGGCAGCGAGAGAATGGCACGAATGCCGTCGGCTCTGAAGCGATGGCGTTCCGGGGCCGAACGGACAAAACCAAGGGGGCGATCGAAGATGTCCCGCTCGCCGGTGCCGTCGATGAAATCGTAAGCGAGCCAAAGACGCCGCGCTTCGGCATGGAAGCGCTCGATGACGCGCGGACCGCGCGTAATGGCGCTCTGCCGCAATCCGGCGCGCAACGCCCGGGACGTGCCGGCGTCCCCATCCCGATTGATGCCAAGCAGTCGCACGGCCTCCTCCAGCGTCGGCGGCAGGCCGAGGAGTTCGTCATAGAGTGGCGATTTGAGCGCGGCGGTGATGAACCAGTCGCCCCGTATCGGTCGGGTATCGGCCCCGGGTACAGTCAACTTGGCGGTCAGGTCGAGCGCGATGCCAGCAGGCTCCGCGACCGCGAGCGCTTCCCAGTGATCCGGTATCCAGCCGATGTCGGACAGCTTGAACATCAAGACGTTGCCGTCGGCGTCGGCCCTCTGCGGCACGATGGGTAGGAGCCCCCAAGACAGGCTGTTGAGCGCCTTGCCGATGGCCTCGCGATAGGATTCGAGCTCGGCCTCGCTGGCGCAGGCGTTGGCGAGATGCGTGAGCGTTATGAAACGCAACTCCCGCCCGCTCGCCTCCCCCGCAGCCTTGACGGCGGCGTCGATGGTCGCGGCGACTCTATCCGGGCCGATCGGCTTCTCTCGCGCTGGACACGAGTGGACCTCTGGCGAAAGCTCTTCGATAAAGGTCCTGATGCGCTGAATCTCGGCCGCATTCGGCCAGGGGGCGTCCGCAGGCAGTTCCAGTGGGCGGTGACGGTCGAGCAGAACATGGTAGAGCCGTGAGGCGTCCGCTACGCCTCGCCGGATGAGATGGGGCTCGGCCGCGATTTCATCGAGCGCGAGAATGTTGGCAAGTGCGCCCCCGGCGGCAGGCACCTTGAGCTTGCCGGCCTGATGGCAGCCTGCGCAATTCGCTTCGATGATCGCGTAGACTTGCGCGAGGCGAGGGTCGGTCGGTGGCCCGTTTGCAGGAGCCGCCGAGGGCCGAGGCGAAAGGCTGACGACCCCGATCAGGGCCAGGATCACGACGATGAGAGCGGCTCCGGAGCGACCGGAATTGGCTACGGAGCGGCTGTTCCGGGTGAGAGGGCCGGCAGTGACGCTGTTCACGGCTGCTCCGCGCATCGACATGACCCTGAACGCTACTCTTCTTTAGTCCCGATGGCGCGCAACATAGCGATGCGAGCCCGATGCGCAAGCCGCAGCAATCCGCTCTGACGTCTCATATCGATGCGCGGGGTCACCTTTGGTTAATGTTCGTTAGCACATTGTAAACATTGGCCCATCATTGTTAACGACGACTTGCCTTCGCGTTGGACTGAGGGGCGCAAACTGGTTATGAGAACATCAACGCCGCTGAACGTGACAGACGGCTGCAACTCAGAGCGAAGTTATGGACCTCGACAGCGTCAAGTCCGACAGTTGGGTTCCATTCTGGGTTCGTGTCGCGATGCTCGTATGTTTTGCAGTGGCCGCCGCAATTTTCTTCGTCTCGGCCGGGGGGCCATTCCCGGTTAAGGTTGGAAATCAGGCACCTCATTCCGCCGTTACGGTGAAGGGTCTCCCGCCCGGATCCTGAGTTGAAGTCTAACGTCTGCGTCTACCATCCCATCCCGTCCCATCCGACAGAGCCCTCCCCGCACCCACGGGGAGGGCTCTGGCGTTAAGGGGGCAGCTTGAGCCCGGCTTCTCCCGCCCATCACGGGGAGTTGTATGCCAAGGTGTTAATGCCGCAAGGCCCGAAGCTGGTCTTGTTCCGCCGAAGCGGATAAGGACCGTCGCGGGTTGGAGTTCGACTGCGTCGCAGCCACGTCTTTGCGCGCCCCGTAGTCGTCGCCAACTCGATCACCCAGTGACGAACCCGCGAGATCCCGCCATGCGTGACCTGGAAAACTCCCAAACCTCCGGCGCTTCCGATGTCATCGCTGCGATGTCTCACAGCATCGACACAGCCGTGATGAACGATCAGCCCTATCCGCACTGGTTCCTGGAGAACTGCTTCCCCGACGCCATCGCGGCCGAAATCCGGGCGCTGCCATTCAAAGCCCCGACCCTGGGTGGCGTCTCCGGCAAGCGCGAGTTGCACAACGCGACGCGGGTCTACTTCGACATTGCCAATCGCGCCGCATTCCCGGCCATAGAGGCCGTATCTGCGGGCTTCCAGAGCCCCGAGCTGACGAAGAAGATCGAAAGCACCTTCAAGACCAATCTCGCCGGTTCATATCTTCGCATCGAGTATGCTCAGGACACCGGCGGCTTCTGGCTGGAGCCGCACACCGACCTCGGCGTGAAGGTGTTCACGATGCTGCTCTATCTCTCCGATGATCCGCGCCACGCAAACCTCGGCACGGACATCTACGACAACGACAAGAAGCACGTCGCCCGGGCGCCCTATACGCCGAATGGCGCGCTGATCTTCGTGCCCTCCAACAACACCTTCCACGGCTTCGAGCCGCGCGAGATCGAGGGTGTGCGCCAGTCGGTCATCATCAACTACGTGACCAATGAATGGCGCGCCCGCGAGCAGCTCGCCTATCCCGAAAATCCGATCGGCGCCTGAGCCGTAGAACCGTCGAGTCGGCGCCGCGGGCTGCCCGTCAGCCTGATCCGCCGCTGGCGGCGGTCTCGTGCGTGGGGCGCAGCAGGATCGTCAGCATCAAAACGAACACCGAGAGCGTCGGCGACTTCGCCGACAGGCTGATCGACGTGAGAGCGATCAGCAGGAACACCACGATCACCAGCCACGAACCCGGCCGGGTCACCGCAATCAGCTCCCGCAGGAACAGCGCGAACGCGGGAAAAAACATGACCGCCGCCAGTAGCCCGTAATTCAGCACGAATGCGATAATGAAGCTCTCGATGCCGTATTCGAGCCCGTGGATGCGCACCCAGGTGCTGAGCAGGTCCGGATCGGGGCCGAAAAGCAGATCGTTGACCGTCAGATAGCGGAACAACTGGAACATCTCGATGCGGGTTCCAGCACTGCCGTCGTCGTCGAACAGGCGGTTCGTCAGCGTATCGAACGCACCCATCTCGAACGCCGCCAGCAGCCCGAGCCCGGCCACCGGCCAAACGATGAATCCGGCAATGATGGTCCGCGTATCGACCCGACCACCCCGAACGACGAGCCATAGCTTTCCGACAAGGATGAAAAGCAGTGCGCCGAGGCAGGCCGCAGTGCCCGCCCGGCCGCCGAACGGGATCAGGCTTGCGAGCGCCACCAGAAAGAAAACAGGTCGCGCGAGGCGCGCAAGATCGCGCCCCCCGCCGATCGCCAGGATGACAACGTAGCACGCCATCAGCATGGCGTTTGCGAGCGGATGTCCGAGCAGCGCGTTGGAGCGTGGCTCGTCCGCCAGAACCTCGCCGTTGACGACGAGCGGCGTCAGCTTGGTTTGCGTTGCCGCTTCATAGAAGGCGAGCAGCGCGTTGGCGAGAAGTGCAACATGGATCAGCAGCGCTATCCGCCCCTTAGTGGTCTCATCGCCCGTCTGGAACAGGACGAAGATGAGGCCGGCCCCGATGAACGTCTCGACGAACATCGTGACGGGCAATTTGAGGACGAGGCCAGCATAGAAGATCATCACGACGTTGGTCGCGAAATAGGCCAAAAGCGCGGGATAGGGCTCGAACAGTCGCAGCAGTCCGGCAAGCGGATTAGGCGCGATCGTCATCGCCGCAAGACCGATCAGCAACACCGCAAGCAACGTCGAGGGATGAAACTTCTCGAGCGGGCTGCCCCCGGTGTCGCCGTATTGCCAGCCAAACTCCAGTAATGCCAGCGGCGAGATAGTGAAGAGAAGAAGCGCCGCGAGTATTTTGCCGAGCGCGATGGCGTGGGCGAGCCCGTCGGACGGGCGGACCGCAGTCGGATCGGGACGTCCCATGGCGCGGTACAAGTGGTCGGCTCCGGACAGATTTGGAGATGAGCGCGGGTCATAAACCGGCGCGGCCCGCCGTTGGAGGCCGGCAGGCTCGACATGGACGACGATCCTAAGGCATGGTTATCGCCCGCCGGTTAATGGCCGGGACTGGCCGTCATCGGCTCAGGCGGCGGGCGATTTCATCAGCAAGCGGCCTGGTGTCCGAGCCTAGCAGAGCGGCTCGGGAGCGGAAAACGTGCGCCTCCGACCTCAGTATGACCCCATCGCCGAGAACGCGCAGCCCATTGGCGCGCAACGTCTCCCCCGTCGACGTGATGTCGACGATGAGATCGGCCGTGCCCGCTGCTGGTGTCCCCTCGGTGGCGCCGGTGCTTTCGACGAGGCGGTAGTCGGAAACGCCATGCGTGGCGAAGTGGCGCCGCGTGAGGTTCAAGTACTTCGTCGCGACCTTGAGCGGACGCCCGTATCGCGAGCGGAACACCTCCGCCAGACGGTCGAGATCGGCCATCGTCGAGATGTCGATCCAGAACTCGGGCACGGCGACCACGACGTCCGCGTGCCCGAAGCCCAAAGCACGGACCAGCTCGGCGCGAGTGTCGTGATCCGAGCCGTATTCCCGCACGAGGTCCTCCCCCGTGATGCCGAAGTGCGCGGAGCCCGAAAGCACGTGGCGGGCGATCTCGGATGCGGAGACGAACGCGACTTCGAGCTCCGGCAACTCGTCGCAAGTGCCTCGGTAGCCGCGGGCATTGCCCGCCTTTCGCACGGTAATGCCCGCCGCTGAAAGCGCCGCGATGCTGTCGTCCATCAGGCGTCCCTTGGAGGGGACGGCGAGGACCACCTTGCCGCCTTCGCTCATGGGTTCCCTCCCGCGACAGCAGCGAGCAGCCGCTCGGTGTGGATGGCGGCGCCGACCGCCGGAATATCCCTCGCCGCGCCGCAGGCGCGCATCAGACGGTCGTATCGCCCGCCACCCGCGATCGGGCTCGTCACCGGCTCGCCGGGCAGGCCAATCTCGAACACGAACCCAGAGTAATAGGCGAGCGAGCGCCCGAACTCGCCGGAGAACGAGATCATCGACGTGTCGACGCCACCGGCTTCGAGTGCAGCAATCCGCGCCTCAAACGAGGCGATGGCGGCGTCGATGATGACGCCAGTGTCTTCGGCGAGCCTAGCCAGCGCGGCAGGAACCTCCGACATCGGGCAATCGATCCGCGTATAGCGCTCGATCGCAGCCGTGACCTCGGGATCGAGCGGGCGAGCCAAGCCGTCCCGGGCTAGCGCCGCGAGGCTCTCGGAAAGGTCCTCGATGGTGCGCGCGCCGATCACTTCGAGCCGGTTGGCTTCGAGGTACGCGGTCACGATCGCGATCTGGTCGGCCTTCGCGGTGGGCGTGTCGTGAGTCGCGGCAAGTGCGTCGAGCAGGTCCTTTGGCAGGTGCTGAGCGTGCGAGCCCGGCGTCGCCGAAAGCCGATGCAACTCGGCTTGGAACGCCTGCGGTCGCCAGAACAGGCCGGCCAGACGCTGGCGCCAGCGGCGCGGCATGTCGACGGCCTGCAGCATGGCCTGGCCAAGGCCGAGATCGCCGGTCCGGACCTCGATGGCCTCCACCGAAAGCCCTGCCGCTTCGAGGGCCTCGAGGACGAGGGTCAGGCAGCGCGCGTCGGAGACTTCGGGCGGCTCGCCCGGCTCGTTGCCGATCTCCTCGATCCCCGCCTGGCGAAACTCGCGCGGATGGGCGGCGCTTGCGTCGGCGGGCTGATAGCGAAACGCTGCGCCATTGTAACAGTACCGCGCGGCAACCATGTTGCCGGGATCGCGTTCGAGGTGAAGCCGGCACGTCGGTACGGTCAGGTCGGGTCGCAGGCACAGCTCCGCGCCGCCGGGGTCGGTGAACACATATGTCCGGACCCGAAGGGCTTCGCCAACAGCGTCGAGGAATACCCCGGCGGGCTGGATGACCGACGGTGCGACGGGCTCGTATCCGCGCTGGGCGAATACAGTCATGATCCGGCTCGCTTGCGCTTCCAGCGCGTGGAAGCGGTGCGCGGTTTCAGCAGTCAGGATGCGGGCGGTCATGGTCCGGTCCGTCCTCAGCTGTAGCGGGCCAGAATGCGGCGCACCTCGGCCACCATGTCTGCCTGCTTCACGGTCACTTGCGCAGGGCGCGCGGCCTTCCATTCGGCGTTGTCCTTGATCGCGGCGGCCGCCTTTTCGCCCTCGATGAGATCCTTAAGCTGCACTTCGCCCGCCTCACGCTCGTTGGAGCCCTGAATCACGACGACCGCCGCCCCCCGCCGGTCCGCGTACTTCATCTGCGCCTTCATACCCGACGAGCCGAGGTACATCTCGGCCCTGATGCCGGCATCACGCAGCTCCTTCGTGAGACGCTGATATCCCGGTAACTCGCCCTTATCCATGACGAGCACAACGACCGGCCCGAGGTCGCGTCGCTCGTCTGACTTGCTCAGTAGCGAAAGCGCAGCCTGAAGCCGCGATACGCCAATGGAAAAACCTGTGGCTGGCACCTTCTGGCCCGTGAATCGGGCTACGAGGTCGTCGTAGCGCCCGCCGCCCCCCACCGAGCCGAACCGAACCGGGTGCCCATCCTCGCCCGTGACCTCGAATGTCAGCTCGGCCTCGAAGACGGGACCGGTGTAGTACTCCAGCCCGCGAACGACGGTCGCATCGATCGCGATCCTGTCGGCGCCATAGCCCGCCGCGTCGAGTAAGGCCGCCATACCGGACAGCTCCGTCACGCCCTCCCGGCCTAATACGCTTTCGCCCATGGCTTTGCCGATGGCCGCGATCACCCCGGCCCGGTCGGCACGCGGCACCGCGAGATAGCCGAGCACCGCCGAAATCTGCTCGGCTGCAAGGCCCGCCCCCTCTGTGAAGTCGCCGGACTCGTCACGGCGTCCCGCACCCAGAAGGTGCTCGACGCCCTGCAAGCCGAGCCGGTCGAACTTGTCGATGGCGCGCAGAACCGCCAGGCGCTTTTCGTTTCCGCCCGGGCCGGAAAGGTCCACTCCTATGGCCTCCATCAGGCCGTCGAGAACCTTCCGGTTGTTGACCTTGACGACATAATCGCCGCGCGCGACGCCGAGTGCTTCGAGCGTGTCGGCCGCGAGCATGCAGATCTCGGCGTCCGCAGCGACGCTCTCGGCGCCGACGGTGTCCGCGTCGAATTGGGTGAACTGGCGATAGCGGCCCGGCCCCGGCTTCTCGTTGCGATAGACGGTCCCGACGGAATATCGCCGGTAGGGCTTAGGCAGCCGATCGAAGTTCTGTGCTACAAATCGGGCGAGCGGCGCAGTCAGGTCGTAGCGCAGGCTCATCCACTGATCGTCCTCGTCCTGCAGCGAGAAGACCCCCGCATTGGGCCGGTCCTGGTCGGGAAGGAACTTGCCGAGCGCGTCGGTGTATTCGAAGGCAGGCGTCTCGAGCGGCTCAAAGCCGTAGGTCTCGTAGACCTGGCGGATGGTTACGAGCATACGGTCGAGCCGCCGCAACTCACCGGCCTCGATGTCGCGAAAGCCCCGCGCCAGCCGGGCCTCCGGGCGCTGCATCGCGCGCGGCACGGATTGGGCCGTGCTCGCGGTCTCTTTTGCCTTGGTCTTTTGCTTCTCTGCCATATGGCCCCTGCAGTGCGCCTCGAGGCGCTGGGAACGGGAGGCGTCGGTTTATCGCCCCAGAAGGCAATGTGCCAGTCGCATTGCCACGTGTTCTACCGGTCCACAACGAGGCGTAAGGGCGGTTTCGCCCCGGGGGGCTGCCTAAGCCCCATTGACCATCAGCCAACGTTCCGCAACATGGCATCGGATTCCGTTACTTCCGAGGACGAGCGATGAGCGACTTTGCGCTGCAACGCAAAAACATGGTCGAGAGCCAAATCCGGCCGAGCGACGTCACGGACCGGCGCGTTCTGCGGGCGATGCAGACCGTTCCACGCGAAGCGTTCGTGCCTGAAGGGCTCCGCGACATAGCGTATATGGACGACGCCGTTCCTCTCGGGGGCGGTCAGGGCAAGCAACGCACCGGGGCCGCTCGCGCGCTGATGAGCCCCCGCACCTTCGCCAAGCTTCTCGTTTTGGCGGACATCGAGGCGACCGATCGCGTTTTAGTGGTCGGCGCCGGCTGCGGCTATTCGTCAGCCGTAATCGCGGAAATTGCCGCGAGCGTGCTTGGCCTGGAGTGCGACAGGCAGTTGTTGAACGGCGCTCGCGAAGCGATCGCCGGCATCGCATCGCCCTCCGCTTCTAAGATCACATTGACCGAAGGCGAACTCGCGAGCGGCACGACCGATAAGGGTCCCTTCGACGTCATCGTCATCGAAGGGTCGGTACCGGAGCTGCCGAAAGCGATCTCGGACCTGCTTGCCCCCGGCGGCCGGTGCGTCGGAGTGCGCGTCCGCGGTGGCGTCGGGCATGCGACGATCTGGCGGCGGATTGGCGGCCAACTCGCCGAGACCGACGTGTTCGAGGCGCATGTCGCCGAACTGCCGGGCTTTGCGAAGGCGCCGGCGTTCTCGTTCTGATCGACGGGTGCCGCGTTGGCAAAAATATCCACACGGACACCCTCCGGCCACCCACGAGGGTGTTGAAAGCACGGCAAGTGTGGGAAAAGTGGTACTCCCAAAACCAATCTAGAGCGCTAGGCTCCCCAGCGAACAAACACTGTTGCGAATCAGCTCAGAGACTGAGCTGGATGCGTTTAATCGCTGTGCTCAAGAATTGGAAATTTCGGATGCTGGACGTCAAGACGTACAGTTTCGATCGCCCGCGCGCTCAGCGCCTCGGTTTCGCTCGATCAGCGATGCTGTCTGGTGTTTTGGCTGCAGTGATCTTCACGTTCCCGACGGGATTCGCCCGCGCCGAGACGCTGCGCGATGCTTTGGCCGCCACCTATCAATACAATCCCCAGCTCGACGCAGAGCGTGCGCGCCTGCGCGCCACTGACGAGGGCGTCGCGCAGGCCAATTCCGCGTTCCGCCCGACCGTCACGGGAAATGCGTCGACCGCCTACCAGAATACCAACACGAAACCCGACACCGCGTCTGATGGCCGGCTCTATCCGAAGTCCTGGAACGTCGTCGTAAATCAACCGATCTTCCGCGGCTTCCGGTCGATCAATGGCGTGAATGTCGCCGAGGCGAATGTTCGGGCCGGTCGGGAAACACTGCGCAACACCGAGCAGACGGTTTTGCTTGGAGCCGTGACGGCGTATATGGACGTCATTCGCGATCAGGCCATTCTGAAGCTGCGCGAAAACAACCAGAAGGTCCTCGCCGACACGCTGCGCTCCACGCGCGAGCAGTTTGCCGTGGGCGAAGTTACCCGCACGGACGTCGCCCAGGCCGAGGCGAGCTTGGCTGCCGCCGGCTCGGCAATCGAACTGGCCAAGGCCAACCTCAAGTCCAGCCGCGCAGCCTTCGAGCGTTTCGTTGGTCGCCCGCCCGGTACGCTCGTGGAACCCAAGCCCCTCGGCAAGTTGGTCCCGAAGTCGCTTCAGGAGGCGATCGGCATATCGCTGCAGGAGAGCCCTTCGGTTGTCGCGGCCCTCTATCAGGAGCAGGCGGCTCGCTGGAACGTCGATCTGATCCGCGGCGAGCTTTTGCCGACGGTCTCCGTTCAGGGCACATATCAGGAAAACTTCGATAACTCGCGTCTGGTCGACGAGGCGCGCACGGCCACCGTCATCGGTCAGGTCAGTGTTCCCATCTACGAAGGCGGCGCGGTATATTCCCGCGTGCGGGAGGCCAAGCATCGCCACGTTGCGACGCTGCAGGAAATCCAGCGCGCCAAAAACGACTCGCAGGCGGCCATCACGGCGGCGTGGTCGCAGCTGCAGGCGTCGCGCGCACAGCTCACGTCGGATCAGGCCGCGGTTGAGGCGAACCGCGTCGCCCTTGCCGGCGTCCGCGAGGAGGAGAAGGTGGGGCAGCGGACCAAGCTCGACGTGCTGGACGCCGAGCAGGCACTGCTGAATGCCCAGGTCAATTTGGTTTCGACCAAGCGCAATCAGGTCGTGAACGACTACACGGTCCTTCAGGCCATCGGCCGGCTCAATATGCAGGAGCTTGCCGCGGTTCCCGAGGTTTACGACCCAGAGGTCAACTATCAGGAGGTTCGCCGCAAGTGGTGGGGCCTCGACATCTCCCACGCCGATGGACGCTACGAGCGCCTCGAGCTTTGGGATGGCCACGGCGAGCGGCATAAGTCCGTAAAGTGATGCCTTCACAGACCAGGGGACTTTTTCTCTCTGGTCCGGTGTGGGTGGTGGGGTCGCCGCGTGCGCGCCTTGGCAAGGCGCCCCAAAAGGCGTCGTCGCGGACCTTCGGTCGGTCGGAATTGCCACACGGTTGCCGCTAGGCCCCATTATGCGCCAACCTTGCGGCCGGTGAGTCGCAACAGTTCGGCGTTAGACAGCGCGTCGTGTGAAGTGCGCCAGGGAAGCCGACATGCGGGCGGATAGCGAGGGCAGCCATGTCTCAGAGGTCTGAAGCCGAACCAAGCATGGATGATATTCTGGCGTCGATCCGCAAGATCATTGCGGAGGAACCCGTCAGGGATCAGCCACCCCCGCCGCCGGTATCCACCGAGCAGCCCCCAAGCTCCCTGTCCGCGCGCCTCAACGACGTTTTCGGCTCGGTCCCGGGTGCCAGGCCCTGGCCCTCCGTGCCCGCCACCGCACCGACGCCGACAGCGGCGGCGGTACGAAATGCCCTCGACGACGACCTAGCCGGGATCGTCGTGCCCGATACCTCGCCGACCGTGGAGACCAGCGCCGGCAACCTGGCGCTAGGCAACGTCATCCCGCGCAGTTTCAACGCGAGCCCGCCGCGACCGGCGCCGGTCGTCATCGCCTCGACGTCAGGTGTCGCTGCGCCATCGCCTCTGCCTGTCCCGCCCGTGTCGGCCTCTCCTGCGCCTGTGCTGAGAGCCGTTCCACCTGTCCCCGGCGCGCCCGTGGTGATCGCTGGAATGGGCCCGCCGCCGCCCCCGCAGTCGCCCCTGCCCGCCGCGACCGCGGCCGCCGTTTCGGCCGCGCCGGCGCCAAGCGATCCCGTCGTGATTGCATCAATGCCAGCGACGTTCGTTCCGCCTCTGCGCGAGCCGCCCCCGTCACCGGCACCAGCGCCGAGACCCTTCGACCTGAGTTCGCTCACGCCGGCAAACCGCCTCACCGAGGCGGATGTTCCGCCCCGACCCGATCCTGTATTGCGGATGGAATTTGCCCGGCCGGTGCCGCCGCCAGCGCCCGTGGAGGCCTTGCCACCTGCGCCGGCCTTCACTCCCTCGCCGTATATCGCTCTGGACAAGGCGCCGGAAGTTCCCCCGCCTCCCCCGGCTTCCCTGGAGGCGCAAGCAGCCGCGAGCCTTCTGTCCGCCGCGGAGGCCCTGGAGGGACAACTGGCCCAGGTGGCCGATCAAATCGCCGCCGAGTATGGCGCGGCCGCCGAGGCACGCCTGAAGGAGGCCCAGGCCGCTGGGGAAACGGCCACTCTGGACAATGCCGCGACGGCACCAGCCACGACGGCGCCACTGCCCCATCCGCTCACTTCGCCCGCCGCTGAGGCAGCTCCGGACGAAACGCCCTCGTCGTCACTCCAATCCCGGAATGAGCCGCGCACCGAGCCGAAGGATGCGCCGCCCGCGCCCGCAGATGGCGTCCAGGCGCCGGCCTACCCCATAACGACCGTCGGGCTCCCCTCGTTCTCGAGCCTACCGGCCACGATGACCTCGAGCTCCGGTCCCGCGGCGGAAGCGGCTCAAATCGAAGTCGCTTCGATCGCGCCAGCCCCCCCAATTGCCCACGAGCCTGTGGTCGCGGTGAGCGATCGCGTGATCGGCGGCGACACTACGCCTGCGCCTACTCTCGACACCGCGCCCACTTTAGACTCCGCGGCCACCCCCGAGTTCCCGCCGCCCCCGGCCAGCCCGTCACCAGGGCTGTCGACCATACCCTCTTTCTCGCAGACCATCCCGGAGCCGACCGGAAACGCACTGACCACGCAGGGCGAGCTGGCACCGCTGGTGCCGTCTGAATTCGACGACACCGCCGCTGAGCTGCTGCGGCCGATGTTGAGGCACTGGCTCGACGCGAACATGCCGCGCATCGTCGAGAAGGCGCTGCGGCGGGAATTGGTGGAGCGGCCTGTTGCGGAGCAGGGCTCCGCTTCGCTGAAGCACGAGAAGTCCGCCAGTTGAAGCGAGCGGGCGCACAACTTGAACTGCGGGTCCGGTCCCTGCGCTTGACCTCGATTTGGTTGATCGGGATTGTTTGGCGCTACGTTGTTCGTCTTGGCTCAACCACTTCGAGCAAGGCCGCTGTTGTCTGCCCTGCCTCTCTGAGCAACGGCAGCAATGGCTGGATCAGGGCCGCAATCGCCAGAATGTAGGATAGTGATGAAATCGGTCCGGATCGTTGGTGGACGGTGGTCGCCTGTCCATTGTCGTTCAGCTTGAAGCCCACGAGATTTTTTCGTTCTGACGGGCGAAGCGCTGCGAGCGGATCGAGCGGATTGATGGCAGTCTCGAAGGTCGCGAGCCCTCGGCCAATTCCGGCCGCCGTCGAACTGTCTGACTTTTTATCCGATGGCGGAGGCAGTAGGAAAATGGTGGCCGGAAGCCTTCCATGATCCCGGATCTGCTGGATTTCCCAGTCGAGCCAGCTGCTCTCGCCTAGGATGACGACAATTACTGCTGAGCGTTCGATCATGGCGATCGCCACATCCTTCCAAGCCTCGTCGCTGGTGTAAATCCGTGCGCCGCCGAGGCTCTGCAGCTGTTCGCGCGGGTCGCCGATCGCGACGAATGGCCCGAGACCTGTCAGGACTTCGGAACACACCTCCTCGAGGCGGTTCCGATGACCCCGGACCGCCTGCATACCGGCATCAAATACGGTCGCTTGATCGAGGCTGAAGGGGCGGAACAGACAAATCGGCGCGCGCTGGTCGAGCTTGAGCTCTTCGGCGGCAAGCGGCTGGCGCAACTGCGCAAGGGACGCAAATAAGGCGTATACCGCACGAGCGGAAGCAATCGTGAAAAGGAAAATGAGTCCCAACAGCAGACTGATCCAAAGGAGCCGCCTTTGCGCCGTATCCTCCGGCCACAGCTTGGAAGTGCCTTCGACCGTCAGCGCAAGCATGAGCCCGACAAAGCCGGCCATAGCGGCGAGTAGCAGTAACAGCGTCGGCCTTGTCACCGCTCGGGTGGCGGCAAGTCGAACATCTGTGGGCGTCAACCGCCTATAGCGCCGACGCAGCGAGATAGTGCAGGCCACATCGCGCACGCGGCGATGCAGGGGCAGCGCCTCACTGTTGTGAGTGCCAGAGCGGCTACACGACATCAGCATCGCGACAAGCGACAGCCCACGTAAGGGGTGCCGACGTGACATTAATTTGACGACCAATCCGGCGACGCGAAATCCGACGAAAGTCGGCCCCAAGATCAGCAGGAAAAGCCCGAGCACCGAAAGCATCGTTATGTATTCGGGATCGAACGGGCTGAAGGAAAGCAAACGCGGAGCAAGGATGACGCCGACGATGAAGAGCGGGAGAGACAACAGGACCGACAGTCCCAGTGTGAATAGGCTTTCCCAGGCATAGCAGTATGCAATCATCGCAAAACTACTCGGCAGTATGAGCTTATCGACGGAGCAGGGTGACATAGCTTACGCCCATTGGTCAGTGCCCATCGGCTTGCCGCTCCACACAATACGACTTGCCTTGATGCGTGCTTGCTTTAGCAGACGACCCGCTCCAATGCTACGCGCAGGGTAGGGGGATGGATATCGCACTCATCCACGGCGAGAAAATCTTGCCCCAGCCCCGCTGGCGTCCCGGTCGGAATTGGCTGCATCCCCGAACGGTGGCCCAGGAGTAGCGCCGACTTCGTGACACATCAGAGACAGACCAAACGATGCTAGAAAAAACGTTCCAGCCGGCCGAAATCGAGCCGCGCATCGCGGCCGAGTGGAACAAAGCTGAGGCCTTCAAGGCCGGCCAGGGCAGCGCTCCATCCGGCTCGAACCGCGAGCCCTTCTGCGTCGTCATACCGCCGCCCAACGTGACCGGCTCGCTGCACATGGGCCACGCGCTCAACAACACGCTTCAGGACATCTACGTCCGCTTTGAGCGTATGCGCGGCAAGGACGTACTCTGGCAGCCCGGCACGGATCACGCCGGCATCGCCACCCAGATGGTCGTCGAGCGCGAGCTTGCCAAGAACAAGCAGCCCGGCCGCCGCGACCTCGGCCGTGAGAAATTCCAGGAGAAAGTCTGGGAGTGGAAAGCCGAGAGTGGCGGGCAGATCGTCAACCAGCTCAAGCGGCTTGGTTGTTCGTGTGACTGGAGTCGCGAGCGCTTCACCATGGACGAGGGGCTGTCGGCCGCCGTCGTCAAGGTGTTCGTCGAGCTTTACGGCCGCGGCCTTATCTACAAGGACAAGCGCCTCGTCAATTGGGACCCGAAGTTCCAGACCGCCATTTCCGATCTCGAGGTGGTGCAGGAGGAGAAGCGCGGCTCGATCTCCTGGACCGATGGCGATCCAGAAAAACCCTTCGAGATTGAAGCGCTTCGCAAGGCCCTGGCGCGCGACCCATCGGGCCACATGTATCACTTCCGCTATCCACTGAGCGCCGATCCCACCCGGCACGTCGTCGTGGCCACGACGCGCCCCGAAACGATGCTCGGCGATACGGCCGTCGCCGTCCACCCGGCCGACGAGCGCTATACCTCCTTGGTCGGCGCAATGGTCCGCTTGCCGCTTGCCGGCCGCGAGATACCGATCGTTGCCGATGAGTACTCGGACCCCGAAAAGGGGACAGGCGCAGTCAAGATAACGCCCGCCCACGACTTCAACGACTTCGAGGTTGGCAAGCGCCATGACCTGGCGCAGATCAATATACTCGACAGCGTCGGACGTCTGAATGCCGCCGTTCCGGAGGCCTATCGCGGCCTCGATCGTTTCGAGGCGCGCGTCCGCATCGTGGCCGATCTCCACGCTCTCGGTCTGCTGGCGAAGATCGAGCCGACGACTCACACCGTCCCACACGGCGACCGTTCCGGCGTCGTGATCGAGCCGTGGCTGACCGACCAATGGTACTGCAACGCAGGCGAGTTGGCGAAAGAGGCCATTCGCGCCGTCGAGGACGGCCGCACCGAGTTCGTGCCGAAGAATTGGGAGAAGACCTACTTCGAGTGGATGCACAATATCCAGCCGTGGTGCATCTCGCGCCAGCTCTGGTGGGGCCATCAGATCCCCGCGTGGTACGGTCCGGACAATCACGTGTTCGTGGCGCCGACCCAGGCTGAAGCGGCTGCGGCCGCTGAGGCGCACTATGGAAAGGCGACCACGCTCACCCGCGATCCCGACGTGCTCGACACGTGGTTCTCCTCCGCGCTGTGGCCATTCTCGACGCTCGGATGGCCCGAAGAGACGCCCGAGCTCGGCCGCTACTACCCGACGGCGCTGCTCGTCACAGGCCGCGACATCATTTTCTTCTGGGTCGCCCGCATGATGATGATGGGCCTCGCTTTCCGCGGCGAGGTACCCTTCCGCAAGGTCGCCATCCATGGCCTCGTCCTCGACGAGAAGGGCCAGAAGATGTCGAAGTCGAAGGGCAATGTCGAGGACCCCTTGGGGCTCATCAACGAGTACGGCGCCGATGCCCTGCGCTTCACGATGGCCGCGCTCTCGACGCAGGGCCGCGACATCCGCTTCTCCAAGCAGCGCGTTGAGGGCTATCGCAACTTCGCAACCAAGCTCTGGAACGCGGCCCGCTTCGCCGAGATGAATGAGTGCGTTCGCCGCAAGGGCTTCGATCCTTCCTCCGTCAAGGACCCGCTCAACCGCTGGATCGCCGGCGAGACCGAGCGAGCCGCCCGCGCGGTCTCGGATGCGCTCGACGCCCACCGCACCAACGACGCAGCGAACGCGGTCTACGAGTTCATCTGGGGCACGTTCTGCGACTGGTACCTCGAACTCGTGAAGTCGCACCTGTCTGGCGACGATGAGACGATCAAGGACGAGACCCGCGCGACGGTCGCCTGGACACTCGACCAGTGTCTGAAGCTGCTCCACCCCTTCATGCCGTTCATCACCGAGGAGCTGTGGGACCACATGGTCGCCCACGGCGTGAAGCGCGAGAACCTGTTGTGTCTGTCGCAATGGCCGGTGTTGTCGGGCCTTGCCGATCCCGCGATCGACGAGGAGATCGGCTTCGTCGTGGCCTTGATCAGCGAAGTGCGGTCGGTTCGCCAGGAGATGAACATTCCAGCCGGCGCCAAGGTGCCGCTGGTGCTCGTCGCAGGTGACGGCGCGCTACGCGACCTCGCCACCCGCCATGAGGAAACGATCTCGAGGCTCGCCCGCCTTTCCGGACTGACTTTCCAGAAGACAGCGCCCAAGGAAGCCGCCGTGATCGTTGTCGGTGAGACGACAGCGGCCATCCCTCTGAAGGGCCTGATCGATTTCGAGGCCGAGAAGAAGAGGCTGGAAAAGGAGATCGCCGCCGCGCGTGAGGATATCGCGAAGATGGACGCGAAGCTCGACAACCCGAATTTCATGGCGCGCGCGAAACCTGAAGCGATCGAGGAATCCCAGGCGCGCAAGGCCGAGCTGGAAGGGCAGGTCAAGCGGCTCGGCGCTGCGATGAAGCGGCTGGGTTAGGCATCAAGAATGCAATGTCTCGTTGTCGGGGCAGGTGTTGTCGGGCTCGCGTTCGCCGCCGCGCTCGCCAGGCGTGGATGCAGCGTGATCGTCGCCGAATCCACGGCGGCCATCGGGTCTGGCATATCTTCGCGCAACAGCGAGGTTGTCCATGGCGGCATGTACTATGCGCCGGGTTCGATGAAGGCCCGCCACTGCATCGAGGGCCGGCGCAGGCTCTATGCCTACTGCACCCAGAGAGGCGTTCCGTTCCGAAAGACCGGCAAGCTGATCGTAGCGACGGACACGGCCGAAATCGAAGCGCTTCAGTCGATCTTGGCGCGGGGAGTGGCGAATGGCGTCGAAGGTCTGACGCTGATCGATCAATCGACGGCGTGCGCCATGGAGCCAGCGCTCGCTTGCGTCGGAGCGTTGTGGTCGACTGAAACCGGGATCGTCGACAGCCACCGCTTGATGCTGGCGTTGCGCGGCGAGATCGAGGACCACGGCGGAGCAATTGCCTTCCGGACGCCCGTTGGCGCGATCGGGCAGGGGCGAGGGGGGGCAGGCTGGCGTGTCGCGTTCGAAACGTCGCCGCCCGACGTGATGGAATTCGACGCCGTGATCAATTCGGCCGGGCTGGGCGCATGGCGTGTCGCATCCATGATCGAAGAGTATCCGCAGGCGCAACTGCCGCGCCGGGTGCTGGCGAAGGGCAACTATTTCAGCTTTCGGGGCAGGCCGGTGTTTTCGCGCCTCATTTATCCAGCCCCCGTCGACGGCGGACTTGGAACGCATGTCACGCTCGACTTGTCGGGCCGCATGCGGTTCGGCCCCGACGTCGAATGGGTCGAGGCCGAGAACTACGACGTAGACCCCGCGCGGGCCGACGCCTTTTATGGCTCCATCCGCCGATATTTTCCGTCGCTGGAGCCGGACAGTCTGTCGCCGGATTATGCGGGAATACGGCCCAAGCTGACGGGCCCAGGTGAAACGCCCGCCGACTTCATGGTGTGCGGGCCAGCGGAGCATGGGTTGCCCCGGCTGGTCTGCTTGTTCGGCATCGAAAGCCCAGGCTTGACCTCGGCCCTCTCCCTGGCCGAAGCGGTCGCCGACGCGATCGGGGCGTAACTTCGAGACCCCGACCGCTTCGGCTATGTAGCCGCTCAGGCTTCGCCGCGGTCGCCATCCTCGGCGTCGTCCGGATTGAAAGTCTCGAGCTCGATCTTCTCTTCCCTGACGACCGTCACGTCCTCGCCGGCCGCCTGACGCGTGGCTTCGTCCTCGGAGCGCGCTACGTTGAGCGTGATGTCCACGACGACTTCCGGGTGAAGCGCGATACGGGCCACGTGCAGGCCGAGGTTCTTGATCGGCTTGTCGAGGATCACCTGATTGCGCCCGACCGTGAAGCCGCCGGCCGTGACGACCTCGGAGATGTCGCGCGTCGAGACCGAACCGTAGAGCTGGCCGGTGTCGCCTGCTTGGCGGATGGTAATGAACGACTTGCCGTTGAGCTTCTCGGCAACGGCCTCGGCATCGCGCTTGTGTTCGAGGTTCTGTGCCTCGAGGCTAGCGCGCTGACCCTCGAACTGGGCCAGGTTATCCTTGGTGGCGCGCAGGGCTTTCTTCTGCGGCAGCAGGAAGTTGCGTGCGTAGCCGTCTTTGACGTTGACGACATCGCCCATCTGGCCGAGCCGGCCGATACGCTGGAGGAGGATCACTTGCATGCTAGGGTCCTTTCTTGGATTTCAAGCGTGTGATTTCGATTTGGCGGTTGTCTTTGAGCTAATCGCCGGGACGGTCCTCGGCGCCGGGCGGAGGCGATCCGTCTCCATGTCGGCGGAAGGGGTAGAGGCTGTCTGAGAGCCCAACCATGGCGAGCAGTAGCGAGAACCCGCTGTTGGCCACGATCAGCAGGACATAGAGCAGAACCAGCGCCGGCCCGCGCCAGAAGGCGCCTCGTGATACGAAGTGCACGATGGCAAGGCCGAGCAGCACGTACGAGAAGTAGAGCGTGCCCGCATAGGCGAGCGCCACGAGACGCGGCTTGCCATCGAGCATGCCAGCGGCCAGGAAGGCAGCCACCAGTAGAATGGGAGCGCCCGTGGGCAGCACGAACGCCGCGATATCGGGCCAAGGGCGCACGAGTGTACCCGAGGCTAGAGCCACCCGCGCGCCGAGCCAGACGGCCCCGAGCAGACTGAAAAGCACCATCGCGGCGCCCACTGCCGGCATCAGCACGATCATCAGTTCTGCCACTTGCGAGACTTGCTCGTCGGTGATGTCGGTTGGATTGGGCAGGCCGATCACGCCTTGCCGGATCGTCTCCTGGATCGCCTGCTTAACGGCGGCCCGGAAGGTCTCCATGTCGCCCGTGAAGACAAGCAACGAAAGGGCGACAAGGCTCGCCGAGATCAAGGCCGCAGCATAGACGATGCGGCCGACCGGGTACCATTCGATGCCGCCGTCACCGGTTTCACGCTTCAAGAGCGCGAGATAGACGAGACCTGCGGCAGGCAGGACGGCCATGGCGTAAAGCAGAACGGCGGGAGCGGGAAATAGAAGCGCCGTGACGCTGGTCCCGATCAGCGCGGCCAACAGGGCAGTCCTGGCATTGTAGGAAAAGCCGGCGAGCGAAACTGGAATTGCCAGGAGAGCCAGCAGAAACAGCCGCAGAGGTGCCGGGCCAGCCGTCGCCGCGGCGAATGCCGCCGCAGAGATGAGCCCTGCGCCGAGGGCGATCGATAAATTAGGCTTCATGGCGACAGCTGTCCCGCGGATGGCGCGGTTAGGGAGGGAGCAGGTCCAACCCAACCAATGGAAAAAACGTTGTTCAGGCAGAAACGGCCGCGGGTTAATCGCCCGCGGCCGGAATTCACGGGAGGATCACGAGATCACGTAAGGCAGCAGGCCAAGGAAACGCGAACGCTTGATGGCGCGAGCCAACTCACGCTGCTTCTTGGCCGACACGGCTGTGATGCGCGAGGGAACGATCTTGCCGCGCTCGGAGATATAGCGGCCGAGCAGGCGCACGTCCTTGTAGTCGATCTTCGGAGCGTTGGGCCCGGTGAACGGGCACGTCTTGCGGCGGCGCTGGAAAGGGCGACGGGCCGGCGCGCTGGCGGTAGCTTCTGTCATTGTGTGCTCCTTCAGACCGGATTCTCGTCACGCGGCGGGCGCGGCGGGCGCGGACCACGAGGGCCGTCGCCGCGGAAGCCGCCTTCTTCGCCGGGAGCGCCCTCACGCGGGGGACGCGGACGGAACGTCGAGCCGCCAGCACCACCTCCGCCGGGACCACCGCGGAATCCGCCACGGTCACCACCACGATCGCCGCGCGGGCCGCGATCACCGCGTCCACCGCCGAAGCCGCCACCGTCGCGGTCATCGCGATCGGACTTGCGCATCATCACGGACGGCTCGGTTTCGAGTTCGTCGACCTTGACGGTCATGAAACGCAGGATGTCGGTCGCGATGCCCATGCGGCGCTCCATCTCGGCAACGGCTGCCGGAGGGGCGTCGATGTTGAACAGCGTGTAGTGAGCCTTGCGGGCCTTCTTGATCTTGTAGGCGAGCGTCTTGAGGCCCCAGTACTCCGACTTGGTGACCTTGCCGCCCAACTCTTCGATAACGCCTTGATATTCCTTCGTCATGGCCTCGACCTGCTGGGTCGAGACGTCCTGGCGCGCCAGGAACACATGCTCGTATAAGGGCATGAGCCTCTCCATTCTCGGTTGGCGCTCCAGCGCATAGCCCCTCTTGAGCCGCGCTCCGCGGTCCAGCCGCGGGGGAGGCTCTAGAATGGAACGACTCGAAAGAGCGGAGACACGGGGACAAGCCCATGAAGCAGCGAGGTCATATAACCACGCAAAGCCCCATGAAACACAAGAACCGACCCCTGGTTAGAGCCGGCTCAGGATCCCGTTCAGCCTCCGACTGGAGCGAACGAAGCGGCCCTTATACAGAATTATCCGGCATTCTCAAGGGGGGGGGACGGGTATCGGTCCGCGTTGGGCGTGAGTTGAGTGTGACATGTCTCGAGAGACGTTCTGGTTGCCTTAGCCCCGGTGCTCGGCTCCTTCGGGAAAACCATGCTGCTGCAACCTGATGCATTCGTCGGCCAACTTCGCGAATCCAGCCAGCAAGCGTGTGAGCCGGGGGCGATGGACCATCAAACCACATGCCCCGGCTTTCGTGCGGGCAAAATGCTCAGTGAAGGCGCGGCGCTTAGGTCCGCTTGACAGTCGTGCAGATGGCAGTCAAAGCCGCGTCCGGATCACAAAAACATCACAATGCCGACCGGGGGCTCCGTCCCGCGCCGGCTCCGGAAAAAGAGAGTCTCGATGGCGATTGCTTTCGTATTCCCCGGCCAGGGCAGCCAAGACGTCGGCATGGGTCGCGCGCTGGCCGAGCAGTTTCCGGTGGCCCGGGCCGTCTTCGACGAGGTGGACGATGCCCTGTCGGAGAAGCTGTCCGATGTGATGTGGGGCGGCCCCAAGGAAACGCTGACGCTCACCGAAAACGCCCAGCCGGCACTGATGGCGGTTTCGATCGCGGCCCTGCGCGTCCTGGAATCCGAGGCGGGGTTCGACCTTGCCCGCCACGTCCGCTTTGTCGCCGGCCACTCCCTCGGCGAGTATTCGGCCCTTGCGGCCGCAGGAACCTTCTCGCTGGCCGATACCGCGCGCCTGCTGCGGTTGCGCGGCAGGGCTATGCAAGCGGCAGTGCCTGTCGGCCAGGGCGCGATGACGGCGCTGCTCGGCGTCGGCATCGACACCGCTCGCGCCATCGCGGCGGCGGCTGCCGACGGCGAGGTTTGCGATGTAGCCAACGACAACGATCCTGGGCAGGTGGTCCTTTCGGGCCACAGGACTGCCATCGAGCGCGTGGCCGAGGCCGGTAAGCCGCACGGGCTTCGGCGGGCGGTCATGCTGCCCGTTTCGGCCCCGTTCCATTGCGCACTGATGAAGCCCGCCGCCGATGCGATGGCGGCCGCGCTCGCCGAGGTGTCGATGCAGTCCCCGGTCGTCCCCGTCATAGCCAACGTCACGGCCGCTCCCGTCACCGAGCCTGATGACATCCGCCGCCTACTCGTCGAGCAGGTAACCGGCACGGTACGCTGGCGCGAATGTGTTCAGACGCTGGCCGCAAACGGCGTCACGGATGTCGTGGAGGTCGGCGCGGGCAAGGTGCTCGCCGGTCTCGTCAAGCGCATCGACGGCTCTCTCAAGGCCATCAGCGTCGGATTGCCCGACGACCTCGCGCAGGCGAGAGCACTGCTGTCGGCCTGAACCGCTCGGCCCAAGTTTCAAGCAACAGGTATTCACCAGTAACGGAAGAGATTAAGTGATGTTCGATCTCACGGGGAAGACAGCGCTCGTCACCGGCGCGACGGGCGGAATTGGCGAAGGCATCGCCCGTGCGCTCCACGGTGCGGGAGCATCGGTTGCCCTTTCGGGGCGCCGCGTCGACGCTCTCGAGGCGCTGGCGCGGGAGCTTGGCGACCGGGCGCACGTCACGCCCTGCGATCTTGCCGATCGCGGGCAGGTGCAGAAGCTCGTCGATCAGGCCGTCGAGAAGCTCGGCCGTCTGGATATCCTCGTGAATAATGCCGGCCTGACCAAGGACAACCTGTTCATGGTGATGAAGGACGAGCAGTGGGACGACGTCATCGCAGTCAACTTGACGTCGACCTTCATGTTGTGCCGCGCAGCCTCCCGCCACATGATGCGCAACAAGACTGGCTTCGGCCGAATCATCAACATCTCGTCGGTTTCCGGTGTGTTCGGAAACCCCGGCCAGGGCAACTACGCAGCCGCCAAGGCGGGCATGATCGGCATGACGAAATCCCTCGCCCGCGAGGTCGCATCGCGCGGCATAACGGCGAACTGCATCGCGCCAGGCTTCATCTCCACGGCGATGACCGACGTGCTGAATGACAAGCAGAAGAGCGAGATCGCCGAGATGATTCCGGCGAAGCGCTTTGGAACGGTGCGTGACGTTGCTGCGGGTGCGCTGTACTTGGCCAGCGATGAAGGCGGCTACGTGACCGGCCAGACGCTGCACATCAACGGCGGCATGGCGATGGTGTGAGGACGGCGGGTGCGCGCACAGGGGTGCGACGGCATGCCCGCCGCCACAAAAAAAACAACCTTCTGGCGCGCTGGCCAAGCCTTCGTAAGTATGTTACCTGCCGATCGCTTCAGGGGGGCGGCCCGCAGCAACTGACCGCCTCCGGCGCGTTAAAAAACGCCGGATCCGATCAGACTGGATGTCCATCCAATTCGACCGACGCCGTGACCCGGCGTTCATGTCAACAGGAACCGTAACGGTGGCTGGTTGTGCCAGTGCCGAGAATCAAACCAAAACCCGCCGTCTAGCTTAGGCTGCCGGCGCTTAGAGCCGGATAACGCGAGGAATACCCATGAGCGACGTCGCAGAGCGCGTGAAGAAGATCGTCGTCGAGCATCTCGGCGTGGAAGCCGAAAAGGTGACCGACAACGCGAGCTTCATCGATGACCTCGGGGCCGACAGCCTTGACACTGTCGAACTCGTCATGGCCTTCGAGGAAGAGTTCGGGTGCGAGATCCCCGATGATGCCGCCGAGCACATCCTCACCGTCGGTGACGCGGTGAAGTTCCTCGAGAAGAATGCCTCGACGGCAGCTTGACACTGAAGCGCGGGCGGCAGGTTCGGGTGAGGCCTCAGCGTTCGCGCGGGGGCCCGGCCAATTTCCCTGATCGCCTGCGGTTTAGCTAAGTCGCGGTTTCGCAAGGATCGACAGATGCGTCGGGTGGTCATCACGGGTCTTGGCCTTGTCACGCCGCTTGGGAGCGGCGTGGAGCCTTCTTGGCGAGCATTGCTGGCTGGTAAGAGCGGTGCACGCCGCCTGACGGAATTCGAGGTCGACGATCTGGCCTGTCAGATCGCTTGCATGGTTCCGCGTGGTTCCGAGGACGACGGGTGTTTCAACCCCGATGTCTGGATGGAACCCAAGGAACAGCGCAAAGTCGACGACTTCATCATCTTTGGGGTCGCTGCGGCCTCTCAGGCCATCGCGGACTCCGGTCTCGAGTTCAAGACCGCCGCGGAGCAGGAAAGCGCCGGCGTTCTGATTGGTTCGGGTATCGGCGGCCTCAACGGCATCGCCGAGACATCCCTCCTGCTGAAGGAAAAGGGGCCGCGCCGCGTCAGCCCGTTCTTCATTCCCGGCCGGTTGATCAACCTCGTGTCCGGCTACGTGTCGATCAAGCATAAGCTCAAGGGGCCCAACCACGCCGTCGTCACCGCGTGCTCGACGGGCTCCCACGCCATCGGCGACGCGGCGCGCCTCGTGGCATTCGGCGATGCCGATGTCATGGTCGCTGGCGGCGCGGAAAGCCCCGTTTGCCGCCTCGCGCTGGCCGGATTCGCCGCCTGCCGTGCGCTGTCGACGGGATACAACGATCGGCCCATGGAAGCCTCAAGGCCCTACGACAAGGACCGCGATGGCTTCGTGATGGGCGAGGGCGCCGGTGTCGTCGTGCTCGAGGAATATGAGCGGGCAAAGGCCCGCGGCGCCCGGATCTACGCCGAGGTGATCGGCTATGGCATGTCGGGCGACGCATATCACATCACGGCCCCCGCAGAGGACGGAGACGGCGCCTACCGCTGCATGGCAGCCGCCATGAAGCGCGCCGGCTTGGCCCCCTCCGACATCGATTACGTCAACGCCCACGGAACATCGACGCCGATGGGAGACGAGATCGAGCTCGGCGCCGTCGAGCGGCTGTTCGGCAATGCAGCCGGCAAGCTCACGATGTCCTCGACCAAGTCGGCGACGGGACATCTGCTTGGCGCCGCGGGCGCTGTCGAGGCGGTGTTCTCGACCCTGGCGATCCGGGACAACGTGGCGCCTGCAACCATAAATCTGCACGCACCGTCGGTTAAAACCGTCATCGATCTGGTGCCGCAGACTCCGTTGCAGCGCGAGATAAATACGGTGTTAACGAACTCGTTCGGATTTGGCGGCACGAATGCGTCGCTGATCCTCCGCCGCGTCGCCTGATCAGCCCCCGGTTCATGATCAGCTAACGAGTGGCTTGATCAGAGCCGCTCGCGTCCCGTATCCTTAGAAGATTGGTCCATAGACGGACCCCAGGGGATCGGAGCAGCATGTCGGAGCAGCAGAAGTTCCCCGAATTCTACGTTACAGCCGCCCAGCCCTGCCCGTATCTCCCCAATCGGCTGGAGCGTAAGCTCTTCACGCACCTGACGAGCGACAAGCCGCTGGCGCATATCGATAATCTGCTGCGTGGAGGGTTCCGCCGCAGCCAGAACATCGCGTATGTTCCCTATTGCGAAGGCTGTCAGGCGTGCGTATCGGTTCGCGTCGCCGTCGACGAATTCCAGCCGCGCCGCACCATGCGCCGGATTATCGAGCGCAATATGGACCTTCGGGCGCGGCGCATCCAGCCGGTGCCCACGTCCGAGCAGTACGCGTTGTTCCGGTCATACATCGACAGCCGGCACTCGGACGGTGGCATGGCGGACATGACGGTGCTCGACTACGCGATGATGGTCGAAGACAGCGTGATCGATACCTTCGTGACCGAATATCGCGCTCGACCCGCCGGCATGCCGCATCTCGCCTATCCGGAGCGAGTGGATTCATGGCCGCTGAAGGCCGTCGCGCTTTGCGACCGCCTCTCGGACGGCGTGTCGATGGTCTATAGCTTTTACGATACGAGCGATGAGAGCTTGAGCCTCGGGACCTTCATGATCCTGGAGCACATCGCATACACGAAGAGCCTGGGACTGCCTTACCTGTACCTCGGCTACTGGATCTCCGGCTCGCGTAAGATGAATTACAAGACCCGCTTCGAGCCGCAGGAGCACCTCGGCCCGGAAGGGTGGGTCAGAACCTCGCCTCAGCACGAGGAATAGAGCGCGGTTCCGCACGCACGGGCCGAGCCCGCGGGGAGCCCAGAAACGCGTGATGAACGACCGCTGCGGAACACTCAAGGGTGGAACAGCGCCATAACGGCACGGTGCGCAAAGAGCCAGTAAGCCGACGTCGCCGCAATGGCCATCAGCACCAGTATCGGAGCGCTGTACCAACCCCTTGTGGCGGCAAACGATTCCACCTTGGCCTTGCTGTCGTCGACTTCGAGCGCGAACGTCTGGAGCCGTTCCTGGAAGGCTTCGCGCACGACGTGCGAGAGGATCGGCGTCGAGAGCTTCCATGCCCGCCGGGCCAAGAGCCCGTTCACGCCGCTGACGGTCGGATCGTCGATCCAGAATGTCGCGATCGCCTTGTTCCCCGCCGGCTCGAAGGTCACCCGCACGAAAATGGCATAGTGGGGCGGAAGATAGCTCATCGCCTTGGCGCGTATCCGCTCGCCCAATTCGTATCGCAACGCCTCCAGGTCTCGGAAAAGTTGCGCCTTCACGGGCTCCTGTCCGAGATCGACGGCTGGCTGCATCGAGCGCAGCACGCCCATCACGTGTATCTTGAGAATTCGCATGGTTTCCCTCCAACGCAACTGGGTGTTCGCATACGAAAAGGGCGCAGCTCTGTCAGCCGCGCCCCAAAAAGCGATTCGTGTAAAAAATATGCTGATGCGACCGCGAATTACTCGCCGAGTTTCATGCGAACGCCGAGCGAGATGATGTCGAGGCTTGCATCGAGATCGGCGATCAGGCCGGTCGTCCGCGAAACGTTCTCACGGTCGATGCGCGCATCGTCCACGAACAGGTGCGTATAACCGAAGTCAATCGTCGTGCTCTTGTTCATGGCATAGCTGAAGCCAAAGCTGGCCCAGATGCGGTCGGCGTCGGGAATGCTGGCGACGCGTTCCGTGGCCTTGGTAACCGGTGAGATCTCATAGGCGCCACCGGCGCGGACGGTCAGCAGCGGATTGACGTCATATTCGAAACCGCCCGAGAAGAACCAACCGTCCTCCCACTTGGTCGAAATGCTGCCGATCTGGCGGCCGGTGGTGACGGCGCCTGTTGGGTTGGCAAGAGACCTCGCCAGAACCGTGTTGCCGGCCCCGGTCGTCACGAGGTCGAGTGACTCCAGACGGCTCCAGTTCGACCACTCGACGGTGCCAAGGATGCGGGCGTTGGGCGCCACGGCCTGCGAGAAACTCAACGTCACGATGTCGGGGAGCTTCAATTCGACTTCGGTACCGACGCCATTTTCGAGCGGCGCAGCCAATGGGCCGAACGCCGGGTTGAAGTTCGTCGCCTGTACACCATCGAGCTTGTGGGTGATCTGCGAACGATAGCCGAGGCCGATGCGTGTGCCTGGGTTCGGTGTGAACATGATGCCGGCGGTACCACCGACCGCCAGATCATCGCCCTCGAAGTACGAGTTGACGCCGGTGTTCGACCCGGTCGCAAACTTCAAGATGCCCTTGGCATACTGAACCTGCGCGCCGACGCCGACGGCGATGGTGTCAGAAAGCTTGTAGGCAAGCATGGGGTTGACATTGAGCGTGAAAAGGCTCGTCGCGCCTGCAACTTGAGAGCCAGCCAAAGGTTGTCCGGTTCGGTTTTCAGGCCGAAGCCCGAGTTCAGCCCGAGGCCGATATAGAGGCGGGGATCGAAATTCTTGAACTGATAGGTCAGATAAGTCGAAGGAACGATCGCATCGGTACCGATGTCGACCGTCGTATCGGTGTCTGTGTTGGCCGGAATGCCGCCGCTGGTGACGCCAGGCAGTGCAGTCAGCTCAGCTTTCGGAATGATGTATGCTGCGCCGCTCTCGGCATTGAGGCCGGTCTGGTTGGCGGCGGCTGCCGAGTTCCAGAACATCGCGCTGATGGAAGAATAGGCAGCCGACCCAGCGAAGCTCATGCCCTGACCGTAGGTCGACTGCTCACGGACGGCAAACCCGCCTGCCATGGCCGATCCGGTGCTCATGAGAGCCACAGCCAGCACCGCTCCCACTCCGACGTGTTTCGTGAAAGTGCTCATTCCTTGGACCCCCGAGTTGGCGGGCGTATCCGCCAGTAGCGCTCGCCCGTCGCATTTCTGCCCAAAGTTTGACACCGTCTCCTGGGGTTGACGCAAGCGTCAACTTCGCGCTGAACGGCGAAATAATGCCGAATCAAAATCGACTGTGGTGGTTCCGCAACGTAATTCTCGCGCTTTTCGACAAGCATTAACGTCGAGATAGAAAAAATCCGCCGCGGTGTGGCGGCGGATTTGAAATTGGTCGAGCGTCCATATCGATTGTGGCTGTCGGACCACGAAGCGTCAGGCTGCGGTAAGCTTTTTGAAGGCGGCCGAGACAGTGTGGCGGAACTTGTGCCAGCCCTTTGAGCCCTCGCCCGTCATCCAGTTCATCTGCAGCGAGCGTCGCGGCCCCTCGAAGGGATGATGGCCATGCCAGGACGTGTCGGAGCGCTTGAAGATCAGCAGCGTGCCATTATCGGGAGCGACCTCCGTCACGAAATTATCGACATCGTGACCGTTGCGCAGAATACGCAGCCGACCGCCGGGCTGCTTCCAGTCCTGGTTCAGATAGAGCAGGACGGTTATGATCTTGTCCTTGCTGTCGGTGTGGATCTGGCCGTCCTTCGCGCGCGTGTAGGCGCGCAGTGAGTACATCTTCGGCTTGTCCGTGAGATCGACGTCGAATTTATCGGCAATGATCGACTGGAACTCGGGCCCGTCCAGCTCGTCGATCACTTCCTTGATCGTCATTCCCGCGTCGAGGCTCTCGATCGGAAAGGAACCGCCGGCCTTGATGTCGGGGTATGTCGCGTTGACCTTGGCGATGGAGTCGGCCGAGAGAAAATTCGGAACGACCGTGAAGAGATAAGGCTCGGTCTCGACCTTGGCGGCGCGGAGTTTGTCAAGGTTCAGGTGACGCATCGGGTCCTCTAGTCTGCGGCGGGTGGTTGAGGGAGCCGGCGAGCCGGCCGCCATCGCGACTTGATCTCGCGGGCGATGATAGCGGCGGAATCGACCGCTGGATACGTCCAGCTTTCGAGCATCGCAAACGTATCGGGTAGCGGCCGGGTAGCGCCGGCGACCGCAAGGGCGGCGTGAAACCGCGTGAATTTCGGCGAGCCGCCCGACGGGGTGAAGACATAGACGGGCCTGCCTGTGGCGCAGGCCTCCCCGCACATGTTGACGCTGTCGGCCGTGACGACGAGCACGTCGGCATGCGCAAGAAAAAGCGGGTAGGGGTTGGGGCCGTTACCGTCCCAAAGTATGCGCGGCCGGCCCTCGGTGGCGCGGTCGGCCGCCCTGACGAGTCTTTGATGCGACCGCCGCGATGGCGTGATCATGAAGCTCGCACCGAGTGCGCCGAGCGAGGCCAAGGAGGCCTCGAAGCGCTCGTCGTCGGCGCTGGTGAAGGTGTAGACGCCATTCTTGCCGCCGAGAATGACAGCCACCCGTGGTGAGGGAAGCGCCGCGATCTCGGGCGGTACGGTCGAGCGCAGCTCGGCAAAGCGGGCCGCAGAAAAGCTGTGTGGCGCCGTGACGGTGGTGACGACGTTTGCTCCCCGCCGGCGATCGTGCTCGGGAACCCAGATCAGGTCGGCCGTTCCCGGTCCGGTTTTCGGATCCTGAAGCACGACGGTGAAAACGGCGTCCTTGGCTCTGCGTTTCAAGGCCCGGATATAGGGAATGCTCGCGCGACCCGTCGCAATCGCAATATCGGGCCACGGCGGGGCGAACTGGGTGCCGGGCTCACCGAAACGTTCCGAGGGCGCCACGGGCCCCCAAGGGGCAGCAAGTGCCCACACGCCTCGCGGGGCGACCCGCTTCATCTCGTATTCGACCCCAAGCGCATCGGCCACGCCCCGGGCCTGCACGTCCATCCCGGCCTTGCCGTCCGTGATGAGCCAGCATCGCGGGCGCGCCCCGCCATGAGGGTTGCGTTCGGCTTCGACGTCCGTTGTGGTTGCCATGTCGAAATTGCGTGCCGGAGTGGTTCGAGCCATTAGACCCCTTTCGCCGCTCCCGCCCGCAAGGTCGAGAGAACACTGCGCCGCAGGTGGTCACACACGCGTGACCATTTCATATCCACCGTATAGGAGGGAGGGGACGAGGACACACGAAGCCCATGACCACCCGCCTAGACGCCATCGACTGGCGAATCCTGAAAGAGCTTCAGGCCGACGGCAATATCACCAACGTGGCCCTGGCCGAGCGTGTGGGGCTTTCGCCTCCGCCCTGCCTGCGCCGTGTACGCGCGCTCGAGGCCGCGGGATTTATCACGGGCTATACCGCACTTCTGGACGAGCATCAGCTCGGCTTCCCCGTGGAGGCATTCGCCCTCGTGCGATTGCACAGCCAGGCCGAAGCCGATCTCCGGGCCTTCGAGAACCGGGTGCTCGCGTGGCCGATGGTGCGGGAGGCGCACATGCTGTCGGGGGAAAGCGACTATATTCTGCGCTGTCTGGCCCCGGACCTGACGACGTTCCAGGATTTCGTGCTCCGCGAGCTGACGGCGGCGCCTAACGTCGCGAGCGTGAAAACCCACCTCACCATCAGGCGCGCAAAGCGCGAGCCGGGCGTGCCGGTTTCACTCGGTCCCGCAGCCGAGACCCTGTGAGGCGCCATGAGGAGGTAACCATCGAGACCCGCGGCATCGCGCCGGGCTCGATCTCATCTCTTCGGCTTGCGGACTGGCAACGGGATGTTGGCATCCGGACCGGCGCTCGCGGGGTCGTCGTCGGCCGTTTCAAGGGCGCCGCCCGACTGCGGCAGCACCGCGGCCTGCTCCGCTGACGTCGCCGGCTTGAACTGCCCGTTAACCCGCACCCCTTGGGCCGGCAGAGCCGCGGCAGGAAGTGCGGGGGCCTGTTGGGACGCGGCCTGAGCAGCGCTGGCGGCCTCTTTCTGGGCCTCCCGCGCGGCCTTCGTCTCGCGCTCGACACGCCGCCAGTTGGCGACCGCCGCATTGTGTTCCTTGAGCGTCTCAGAGAACGTGTGTCCGCCCGTTCCGTCCGCCACAAAGTAGATGTCGTTGGTTGCGGCGGGATTGAGCGTTGCTTCGATGGCCTGCCGGCCGACATTGGCGATGGGCGTCGGAGGCAGGCCGTCGATCTGATAGGTGTTGTATTCGGTCTTCTGGTCGATGTCGGACCGATAGATCGGCCGCCCGAGCGGCCCCTGACCCTGGGTGATGCCGTAGATGATCGTCGGGTCGGACTGCAGTCGCATTTTCTTGCGCATGCGGTTGACGAAGACGGCCGCCACCCGAGGCCGTTCATCGGCCCGGCCGGTTTCCTTTTCGACGATCGAGGCGAGGATCAGCGCTTGCTGCGGGGTCTGGATGGGCAGGCCAGGCGCGCGCTTCTCCCACGCGCTTGCCAGCACCTTCTGCAATTCCGCCTGCATCCGGTCGATGATGTCCTGGCGCGACATGCCGCGCTGCACGACCATGGTGTCGGGCAGAAGACTACCCTCCGGCGGCACTGCTGTGATCTCGCCGCTGAGTTGCTCCATCGCCTTCAGCCGCTCAACGATCTGGAAGCTTGTGAGGCCCTCCGGAATGGTGATCTTGACGAGGGCGCTCTTGCCCTCGATCAGCACGTCGGCGACCTCCCGCATCGAAGCCGCGGCCTTGAATTCATAGGCGCCGGCCTTGAGATCGCCGCCCTTCTTGGAGGTTCCCGAGAGACGCCCGGTTAGCAGCATCGCCATGAACGTCCATCGGTTCGTGATGATGCCGTCGCGCTCGAGGCGTTCTGCGATGTCATTGGTGCCCTCGCCACGGGGAACGACGAAGGTTTTCGCCTGCGTGAGCGGTCCCGGCGCATCGAAGGTCGAGATCAGGACGACCGTGGCGAACAGCAGCGCGACGAGAATGGTGAAGATCGCGCTCCCGATCCGCACCATCCGCGGCTCGCTGCGCGGGCCACGGATCCGGCGCCCGCGCTGCGTCACGCGCCGCGGCTCGATCGCGACTGCGGGGCTCGTCGTCGCACTGGGCCGCGAGGTCGATTTCCGCCCCGCGGACGTGGCGGATTGCCCGACCGCGACCGCCCTGACCTCGGCCTGGAGGCGGGACTTCAAGTCGCGCGAATTCTGGTTCCCCGCCATTGGATGTCATCCAGTTCCGTGCCGCACGAGTCCTGCTCGCTGGAATCACACTGCCAAGACCGGACCTTAGACCGGAATGTGGCGAAAGGGCGTACCAGCCGCCCTCCGGCTCATGCTTCAGCCGTTGCCCCGGGTGCCCGTATATCCCGGGTGCGCGTGCTCATCTAGAAAATCCATGATCGCGCTGGCGATGTCGATCCCCGTTGCCAACTCGATCCCTTCGAGGCCCGGTGACGAGTTCACCTCGAGCACCATCGGTCCGCGATTGGAGCGCAGCATATCGACGCCGCAGACGTTGAGCCCGAGCGCACCCGCTGCCTTGAGCGCGGTCGCCTCCTCGTCCTCGGAGAGCTCGACCGGCTCGGCCCGGCCGCCCCTGTGCAGATTGGAACGAAAATCTCCGGATTTCCCCATTCGCTTCATCGCCGCAACAACCCGTCCCCCGACGACGAACGCGCGCACGTCGGTCGCATTGGCTTCGCGCACGAACTCCTGAACCATGATATCGACGTTCGCCGCGCTGAATGCTTCGATGATGGACTTCGCCGACGCTTCCGTCTCGGCGAGGATGACGCCCATTCCCTGGGTGCCTTCGAGCAGCTTGATGACGACCGGCGTTCCGCCGACCTCTGCGATGACCTCTTCTGCGCGCCGCGGATCGTTGGCGAATGCCGTGATGGGCAGGCCAATCCCGGCGCGGGCGAGCAGCTGCAGGGCTCGCAGTTTGTCGCGCGAGCGGCCGATGGCGACGCTCTCGTTCAGTGGATAGACCCCCTGCATCTCGAATTGCCGCAGAACGGCAAGTCCGTAGTGGGTCACAGAGGCGCCGATGCGGGGTATCACGGCGTCGTAGTGGGGGAGCTCCTTGCCACCAAACCGCAGCACCGGCCGATTCGACGTGATGTTCATGTGAACTTTGAGCGTGTTGACCACGTCGACGGAGTGGCCACGCACCAGGGCCGCCTCGACCAGGCGCCTGTGCGAATAAAGGCTCGCATTGCGGGCGAGCATCACGAAACGCATTTCGGCCCCCTCGACCGTCCCGTGCGAAAGGGCACGGAAGCATATGAGACGCGCGGTGTAGTCCAAAGCCTCCGGCTCGGGAAGAACCGCGTGTCGGCGCCTGCCTCCGGAGGCCGATCCGTGGCCGCCGCAACACGCCTGACTTATTGAACATCAATCGCTTTGTCTGGCGCCGTCTTTGCGCGGATACCGCGCATCAATTATAGGGGCACGATTTGCCTTTTGGGCCGACCTGGCCTACCCGTCAGACACTCACCTTCCCTGATTGCACGAGACGTTTTGAAGATGACCTGCCGCCCGGCGCACTTCGCCGTCACCCTTGCCGCATTGGTCGCGTCCGTCTTGGCACTGCTTGTCGCGCAAGCTCTTGCGCCGATCCCTGCACAAGCGGTCGAGGTCGAGTTTAGCGGCGGCACGGTCAAGCGCGATGTACTCGCCCTCTACGACAGCCGCCACGAGGCCCACCCGGCGCAGACACGCCTCCATCAGTTCGTCGAGATGCCGCTCAACTGGCTTGGGCTCAAGCTGACCTACGTCGACGTGAATGGCGACCTGCCGAGCGACTTCGGCCGTTACCGCGGCATCGTTTCCTGGTTCATCGAGCCGCTGGCGATTGCCGACCGCTATCTCGACTGGCTCGACCGCGCGACCGCGTCGGGCTTGCGGCTGGCGGTGTTCGCCCATGCCGCGCCGGGCAGCACGCGCCAGGCAGAGGCGCTGTCCGCACGCGTCCACGCTCGGCTGGGCCTGCAGGTCGCCGATGAATACGTTACCGTTACGCACCGCGCGAGGTTCGTCGTCAACGATCCTGCAGTGATCGGTTTCGAGCGGCCGATCGACAAGGTGCTGCCGGACTTCCAGGTGGTTCGCCAGATCGCCCCGCAAATCGCCGTGCACCTTGCGGCAGAGGCCCCTGGCCAAAGCACGCCGGGGCCGTTCGTTCTCGTCGCGACTGGTCCGGCCGGCGGATACGCTTCCGACAATTACACGATCTCGTTCGAGGCCAGTACCGACAAGGTACGCTGGACGATTAATCCATTCGAGTTTCTCCGGCTCACCCTTGCGCGCGAGCGCATTCCGGTCCCGGACGTCACGACCCTGTCGGGACGCCGCGTCTATTTCTCCCATATCGATGGGGACGGCTGGAACAACATTTCGACCATCGACGGCTATCGCCAGGCCGGAACATTTTCAGCCGAGGTCGTCCGCCGCGAGGCGATCGAGGCTTTCCCAGACCTGCCGGTGACGGTCGGCGTGATCGCCGGTGATCTCATCCCCGAGCTTGGCGGAAGCACAGTTGGACGCGAAATCGCCCGCCGCATCTACGCTTTGCCTCAGGTGGAAGTTGGCAGTCACAGCTACACCCACCCCTTCGACTGGGGGTTCTTCGAAAATTACAGCCGTGCACGCGAGGAGGCGTTGATCGACAAGATCGCCGAGCCGGCGTTACCGGCAACGCAGAAGGCGCGGCGATTTCTCTACTCGATCATCGGCCAGCAGGTCCCACGCGATCTGCGGACGACATATACGGCAGGCTCCAGCGATCTGCCGCGCACATATCTTCGTCATCCCTTTGATCTGTCACTGGAGATCAGCGGAGCGCTGGCCTTCTCCGAAAGTCTGGCCCCTCCGGGCAAGCGCGCCCGGCTCTACCAGTGGAGTGGCAACTGCCTCCCCTTCGAAGGTGCGATTGCCGAAACTCGAAAATTCGGCGCCCGCAACATGAACGGTGGCGATACGCGTCTCGATTCCGACTACCCGTCTGTGTTCTACGTCCCACCGCTCTCCAAACCGGTCGGAACCGAGCGCCAGATCTACGCTGTGAACAGCAACGAGAACACGTACACCAACGACTGGACCGGCCCATATTACGGCTTCGCGCTACTCGGTGAAACGGTCCGGAATACGGAAAATCCGCGTCGGCTGAAGCCCTTCAATCTCTACTACCACATGTATTCCGGCGAGAAGGAGAGCGCCCTCGCCGCCCTCCTGCAGAACCTGCGGCTCGCGCGCTCCCTTCCCCTGACACCGATCGCGGCATCTCGCTATGCGGCGATGGCGGAGGACTTCTTCGGCGTAGAGATTGTCCAGGTAGACCTCCTGGCGTGGACCATCGCTAGCCGAGGAGAGGTCCAGACCGTCCGGTTCGACGCCGCCGACGGGCTTGCGGTCGACACGGCGAAAAGCGTAGGCGTGCTCGGCTCCTCGCGCCACCCTGGCGGCGCGATGTACGTCGCCCTCGATCCGGCGGTGCCGACGGCGACGTTGACGCTGCGCCATGAAAAATCCGTGTCGGCAACTCCCGACGCGATCCAAGCCGCGGCGACGGCCGAACAACCGCCGGACGCGACGCTGGTGCAACTCGTCAGCTCCCGCTGGTTGATCCGTGGCCTGAAGCGCGAGGCCTGCGGATTTAGCTTTGCGGCGGAGGGCTTCGGCGCCAGCGAGATGATCCTGCAGACAATTCCGGGGAAGGCCTTCGGCATTATCGCGGAAAGCGGCGGTCGCGAAGTCGCGCGCACTTCGGCGACCAGCGACGCGAATGGAATTCTTGAAGCCAACCTCGCCGTCGACGCGACGAACTCGCTTGAACTGAAGTTCGTCTGCCGTGAGTAGACTGGCCCAAACCATGCCGGGCCGTCGAGCCGGCGCGAGCGTCATGCGATCGGGCGGATGGTTCGCCCATTTCCGAGCCCACACGCTCATCATGGCCCTGCTGTTCACGTCCGCGATCGGCATCGCCTATGCATTGCTGCCCGGAGAAGGCGAGCGCATCGCGATGCTCGAGCGAGATGGCAAGACGCGCGAGGCTCGTGACGTCCTTGAAGCAGCGTATGCCAGCGGCGATCGACGCCAGCGAATACTCTTCCAGCTTCAGGGGCTCTATGAGGCGGCGGGCGAACTTACAGGCGCGCGCCGGTTGCTGGAGGAGTTGGCGGCCCTGCGCCCGCGCGACTACACCATTCAGCGTCAGCTCGGCCAGTTCTACCGCCATGTCCAGGACGAGCCGGCCTACATCCGCTCCCTCCACACTCAGATCGAGCTTCGCTATACGGAATCGGCATGTCGCGAACTCGCCGGTATATTGAGACGGCGCGGAGAATACGCCGAAGAGCAGGCCGCACTCGCAAAGTGCCGTCAGCGCGGTTATCGGCGCCCCGAGGAAATGGTTCGCCTGGCTTCCCTCCTGGCAGCCGACGGAGATCTCAAGGAAGCAGCCGGGCTATTGAAGGCTGTCGACGACCTCAGGCGGCTGAAAACGGATAGAGAGCGCATCCAGCTCTTCCACATATTGCTCGAAAGCGACCAGCCTCGCGAAGCTCAACGCAGAGGCGTCCGCTGGGTGCGGGCATCCAAGGACGAAGCGCTTGCGCTGACCCTCATTCAGGCCCTCGCCGCCGCCCAGCGACAGGACCTGGCGATCGAACTCGCCCGGGAGACCTCGGTGCCCGGCGATCGGGTGTTCCTCACGGTGGCGGAGCTGATGGTCGAGCGGTCCCAGACCCAGGCCGCCCAGAACCTGTTGAGGGGGTGGCTGGAAAAGGCCCAGACCTTCGACGAGAGCGTGGCGTCTCGCTTTATCGCCGCCGCCCTCGACGCGGATGCCCCAGACATCGCCTATACCGGCGCAACGCGCCTTGGGATCGCACGCCTGGAGCTGGAACAGGCAACCGAACTGGTCGCAGCCCTCGAAGCAGTCGGTCGTGAGAACGAGGCCGCGGCCATCCGGTCCGAGCTGCAACTCGGCCCACGCATCCTGTCTAAGCCGGCCACCTCGAAGCTGCTGCACCGATTTGCCGCCAAGAAGCCCGTCGCCCGCCGGTCTGCCAATCTCGCGGCTTGGCGCGCGGATCTCTGGAAGCGCATGCAGAAGGAGAACCGCTCCGCGGCCGCTGGCCAGCCGGTTGCCGCGGAAAAAGCGCGCACCGCCCGCAACGCCTTGAAGGCGGTGAAACGAGCGCGATCCGTCTCGAGCGTTACGCGCCGCTTCAAGCCTTCGAAGCCGAAGGAGAACCCTGTGCTTCCGACGTTCCCGCCATGACGGTCACCGCCCGCGGAGACGGGAGGCGCTCGGCGTCGTGGCGAAAGGACCCGATGGCGCCCTCCAAAATGGCCCAGAGATCACTGGCGCGCCGTCCTGGATGGTTCGGAATTGTGCCACGGCCCAACACTATCTATCAGACCGCGGCGGCAATCCGTTGCAGCCGGCTCTGGCTGAGATCGGGAACCGGCCGCCCTGAAGGCGTCGGGCCTCGATACGAATTGCATGGGACGTTTCACCCGGTTCGAGGTTCTTTTGCAGGATAGACCCCAAGCCAACGAGAGCCGGCCGCCGGTCGCCGCGCCGCGCGACGAGGCCTCCACAGGCTACGGCCACGGTGTGCTGCCACGCCCCGTTTCGGTGGTCGAGCTCGCCGTGATCATGCTGGCGATCCAGGCCATCGATTGGATCTGGCCCGCGCTCGACGTTCACGATCTTCAGCCAAGCCCGTATTGGCTCCCGGTCCTGCTGATTAGCGCCCAATATGGAACGGTCAGCGGCGCGCTGGCCGTCGGCGCCGCGATCGTGTCCCACTTCCTGTTTGCAACTCTTCCCGAGCAGGGCGTCGGAGAAAACGACTTCGCCTACCGCCTGCGGACCCTCGCGCAACCCATATTGTGGATCGCGGCCGCGCTGCTGCTTGGACAATTCCGCATGAGGCAGATCGCGGCAAAGCGAGAACTGACGCGCAGGGTCCTGGAACTCGATGTGCAGCGCCAGACACTTTCCGATTACGCGCATCGCCTGCGCCGCCGCTGCGACCTCCTGGAGCGGGAGATCGCCGGGCGCCCGCTTGATGCCGGCCGTCACGTGCTGGCCGCCATCGGGCAACTCGCTACCGGGGCCGACAAAACGGAAACCCGCGGCAGCGTCCGCGAGCGAATAAGCCGGGCGCTGGGTGCGGCCTATCCTGATGCCACCATCTCGCTGTACCTGCGCACCGGCGATGGCTTCCGTCTGGCGGTGTCCTCTGGCGACCCCGTGACGACGCTGTGCCTCGACTATCTCCCCGACAACCACCCCCTCGCCGCAGCAATCATCGAGCGGCCGGGTGGGCTCAGGATCCTGAACGAGAAAGACGAGGAAGCGCTGGGAAGCCAGGGACTGGCGGCGGTGCCGGTAGTCCGTCGAGGCACGGGCCGCGTGATCGCGATGGTCAAGATCGAGCACGGGGCCGGGCGGTTGATAACCGATGGACTTACGACCGAACTGGCGGCTCTCGCAGCGGCGATCGAACCCCTCCTCGCCGAAAGCGGTCTGGAGGTAGAGATCAGCGGTGCAAACCTTCACCTACCCGCACCGGCGACGACCGCATCATGAAGCACTCGGCAGAACACGATCCAGGTCATGCGATATCGGCCAGCGGCGCGGCGCTACGACTGGCTGCGCTGCTCGCGCTGGCATGCTCGGGCTGGCTTGCAGTCGTCTGGAGCCAAGGAACAGGTTTCCCGATCTGGCTGGCCGGCCAGGCGATCATTCTGGTGGCCGGAACGACGGCAGTCGGCATCGGTGCCCGCTCCGGGATAGACCTCTCCCCAAGCATCCTCGTGCTGTTCTCGACGCTCGTGCTCGGCGCCGCCGGTGCGCTGCTCGCGGGCATCGCCGTCCTCGCCGACCGTCGCACCAGAATTAGCGCCACCATCCTCGACGCTTGGTACGATCGCATCTCGCTCGCTGGAGATGTCGATCACGTAACCCGGCTGGCGACCTCCGTTTCCATGGGTCGCGCCGTCATGACCGATACGGCGACGACCTCCGATTTCGAACGCATCGTCGTCGAGGGCACAACAGCCGAACGGCAAACCGCTCTCGGACTGATCGCTCGCCAGTTTGCGCCGGCCTACGCTCCTGCGCTCAAGTCGGCGCTGGTGTCCCCCGAACCCGTGATACGCGTCCAGGCGGCCGCCGTCGCGGTAAAGGTCAAGGCCGACCTGTCGTCCGTCCTCGCCGTTCTCGCGGCGAGCAGCGCCCCGTTCGAGCCCTTGAAGGCGGCCGAGGCCGCAGCGGAACTCCAGGCGATGGTTGCCACCGGACTGTTGGACGACGACGACCGCTCCCGGGCGCTGGACGCGGCGGCCGTCTTCACGCGGGCGGCGGTCGGCAATCTCGACATCGAGGCTTTCAAGAGTGCGACCCCGGCCGCCCGCGACGTCGTCGAAAGTGAATTGCTGAGGCAGAGGCGCTTCGCAGATTTCCGGGCGCTGCGCGCGCGCGCCCTCGCGAGCGCCCCCGGCGATCCGTCGCCTGATGCCTCGTCGCCCACCGATCATGGCCAGTGAGGGCGGCAGATGGCGTCTCATGAAACACTTTGGACCGAGCATCTCCCCGAAACGCCCGCCGACGTCTGCATTCTCGTCGAGGGCGCCTATCCCTATGTCCCCGGCGGCGTGTCCGGCTGGATCGACTGGCTGATCCGCTCTCAGCCCGAGACTTCGTTTTCCGTGGTGGCGCTCGTGCCGCGCCGCGGAATGCACAAGCCGCGGTTCGCCTGCCCTGAAAACGTGGTTGGCTTTTCCAATGTCTACCTGCAGGACTTTGGCGCGCCGCCGCGCAAGCGGAACACGGTGCCGGAAGGCACCGACCAGCTCTCCCACGCATTGTCGGAGCTCACGACCGTGGGGGGAGCCGATGCCCTGCGAACCGTGCTCGGCGAGCTCGCCGGCATGCGGCGGCGGCATGGCCTCCCGGTCCTGTTCAATTCGCCGATCGCCTGGCAGATCGTCCAGACCATGTACGAGCGCGAAATGCCGTCGGCCTCGTTCCTCCATTATTTCTGGGGCTGGCGCGCGCTGCTCGGCGGGCTGTTCGCATGCCTGGAGGCCCCCCTGCAGCCGGCGCGGATCTACCACACCATCTCTACGGGCTACGCTGGCATGCTCGCCGCGCGCGCGACGATAGAGACCGGGCGTCCCGCGCTCTTGACGGAGCACGGCATCTATACCAACGAGCGCCGGATCGAGCTCCTCATGGCCGACTGGGTTGCCGACACGGTCGACAAGGGCCATGCCCTGGACGACCCGCGCTTCGATCTCCGCGACATGTGGGTTCGGGCCTTCGAAGCTTACGCCCGCACCTGCTACGAGGCCTCGGCTGAAGTGACGACGCTCTATCGCGATAATCAGCGCATCCAGAAAGCGCTCGGCGCCGACCCCGGAAAGCTGACTGTGATCGCAAACGGCATCGACCTCGCACGCTTCGAAGGGATCACGCGGGCCGGTGACGACATCCCCCCGGCCATCGCGCTGATCGGGCGCGTGGTGCCGATCAAGGACGTGAAGACCTACATTCGGTCGGTTCGGCATCTCGTCAAGCGCTTCCCCGGCCTCAAGGCCTACGTCATCGGCCCCGACGACGAAGACCCGGACTATGCCGATGCGTGTCGCAAGCTCGTCGTCGATCTGGGCCTGTCCCTGACGATCGAGTTTACGGGCGCCGTCAACATCGTTCCTTATTTGGCGAAGGTTCACGTGGTCGTACTGACGAGCCTGTCGGAGAGCCAGCCCCTGGTGGTGCTCGAGGCAGGCGCTGCGGGCCTGCCCTTCGTCGCGACGAACGTCGGCTCCTGCCGCGAAATATTGGAGGGTCGTCCCGACGAGTACCCGTCCTACGGCCGCGGCGGTCTCGTGACCAATGTCGTCGACGACGTCGCCATCGCGGACGCCGTCGCTGGACTGCTGTCGGATCCTGGCCTTCGCCGTTCATACGGCGACGCACTCAAGACACGGGTGGAGCAGGTTTACACTTCGCCGAAGGCCGTGGCGGCCTACCGATCTCTGTATGACCGGCATTCGAGAGAGGGTGGGGCCATCTTGCCCGGCGTCCGTCCGGTAGTGGACGCCCCTGTCCGAAACGGAGGCTCGTGAGCCAATGGCAGGTATCGGCTTTGAAGTCTCCAAGCTCGCGCGCCAGGAGAGCATTACCTCGGTGTTGTCCGCCGGCGGTCATGCCGCGATCATCGCGGCCGGCCCATGGCTTTTCACCATCCTGAGTCTTGCGACCATCTCTATCAGCGTCGAGCAATTGATCGGCCTCGAGGCCCTCGGCACCTTCCGGGCCGTCATCATCTACGCCTTCGCGATCTCACTCGTGACGACTGCCCCGGTGTCGATCGTCGCCACCCGCCTGGTGGCCGATGCCCTGTGGCAACGCGCGCCCGAGCGCATCAGGGCGCTCCTGTTCGCGACGTTTGTCATCGCCGCCGGATGCGCTGCCGCCGGTGTGCTCCTGCTGACCGCCATGCTTGGACTGCCGTTGAGGCTTGCCGCCGTGCTGGGCGCAAGCACGCTGACCGTGGCCCTCATATGGGTGGCACTGGGTTTTTGTGGCGCGGTTCGCGATTATAGGACCGTGACGGCCGCATTCGCCGTTGGGCTCCTGATATCCGTTGGAGGGGCAATCGCCGCCGCCGCGGTTCTCGAAGATGCCGCCGCCATGGTCGTCGGATTTACCGCCGGTCTGGTCGTAACGTGGCTCGGACTGACATTGCGTGTCATGGCGACGTTTCCGCATGCGGTGACGGCGGGCATCGCAGGCGCCGCGCCTGGCGCCACGGGCTTGCCGGCGGCTTTCGCTGCATTGCGGCGCGGGCTTGTGTCCTACGGCGATCTTGCGCTGGGCGCCCTGGCGGGAACAGCGGCGGTGTGGGTCGACAAATGGGTGTTCTGGTCGTCGCCTGTCGGTGAGACCGTCAAGGGTGGACTCGTGCATGCGCCGCTGTACGACAGCGCGATGTTCATCGCGTCTCTCGTCATCATCCCCTCGCTGGCCTCGTTCGTCTTCCGGCTCGAAACGGATTTCTTCGAGCGCTACCAGCAGTACTACGGCTCCATCAAGAACCACGGCACGCTTTCGGAAATTGAACGCGCGCGAAAACAGCTGTCGGCGGATTCGCTCGATACCCTGGTGTTGATCACGGTCTCCCAGATCGGGCTTTGCGCGGTGCTCATTATGACGGCGCCGCTGCTCGTCAGTGCGCTGAACCTTCAGTTCGGTCAGATCGCCATTCTGCGCTTTGGCGCCCTCGCGGCGATCTTCCAGTTCATCTTCATCGCCACGACGTCCTTCATCCTGTTCTTCGACAGGCGGCGCCTCTATCTCGCGCTCCAGCTCCTGTTCTTCTCGTCGAACCTCTGCTTCAGCCTACTGACGGTCGCCATGGGCCGGGACTACTACGGTCTTGGCTATTTCGTGGCGTGCTTCGTCTCGAGCCTCGCTGCCTATGTCATGGCGACCGCAACATTCGAGCGTTTGAATTTTCTGACATTCATCGGCAATAATCCGTCGGTCAAGGCAAGCTCAGGCGGCGGCCAACCGCACTGAACAGCGAATGCGCGGACCGGCCGGTCAGCCGCACGCCTCGCGGATCACGCGGTCCCTGCTGTCGTCGCACGTCCACCTCGGCCCGCAGTAGAGGCGGTCGCTCTTGGAGTAGGAGATGATGGCGTTGCCGCGCGGACAGCGCACGATCAACTCGAGGATTGGCCCATGGTCGGTGATGGCCTCTATTCGCCGGTCCGGCGTACTGGGCCCCGGATAGATGGTAAATGTCCCGGTCAGGAACAACGCAAACCACGACATCGAAGAACTCCAAGATTAATGAAGGTTAACCCTTCATTTCCCGAATTCAAAGCAATGGTCGTGCCGCAGGTTCCCTGAAGGCAACGCTCAGCCGCGGCCGCGATACGGCGCGACGCCGGTATCGGGAAGCCAGACGCCGGAGGGGAGCTGGCCGGTCTGCCAGAACACGTCGATGGGTATTCCGCCCCGAGGATACCAGTATCCACCGATCCGCAAGAAACGCGGCGCAAGCAACCCGACGAGCCGCTTGCCGACGCTGACGGTGCAATCCTCATGGAACGCGCCGTGATTGCGGAACGCCGACAGGTAGAGCTTCAACGACTTGCTTTCCACGAGCCATTGGTCGGGCACATAGTCGATGACGAGGTGAGCGAAATCGGGCTGTCCCGTCACGGGACAAAGCGAAGTGAACTCAGGCACCGTGAACCGCGCCACATAGTCCGTATCCGGATGCGGGTTCGGCACGCGCTCGAGCACCGCGGCCTCGGGGCTCTCGGGCATCGCGGTCTGCTTGCCGAGTTGCGAAACATCGAACGGCTTCGGCCCCGGTGAGCGATCACCCGTCATTCCGCGGCCATCCGTTCCGACGGCCGTGGCCCCCGATAAACGCAGCCCTCGCGGCAGCTGTCACGGGAAACCTCGACCGACGCAAGTCCCGGGACCCGGTTGTCGAGGCGATTCCACAGCCAGATTGCGATACGTTCGAGCGTCGGAGCCGAAAGCCCGGGGATCTCGTTAAGCATCCGGTGGTCGAGGTCTGACCGCGCATCGTCGATGGCGGCCGACAGTTCGTCGAAGTGCATGATGTAGCCCGTGTCCGGTCCCGGTTCACCCTCGATGGTGATCCGGGCTCGGAATGAATGGCCGTGTACGCGCGCATTCGGGCTGCCGGGCGGGGCGCTCGGCAGGTAGTGGGCAGCTTCGAAGAGGAATTCCTTGTAGATCAGCATGGAGGCGGCTTAAGCCAAAAACTGTTGTTGATCCAGTGGGCCCCGTTACCGCAGGAGTTTAAAGTGGCGCATTTTTCCCGTGTGTCCTCGCTCGAGGCGCTCACGGCCCTTTATGGCGAGATAAACCCGAATTCATTGCGTAAGGAAGTTCCCGCTCTGACGCACGAGTACCGCCTCTGGATCGAGGCGGCGCCGTTCATGGCCATCGCGACCAGCGGTCCTGGCGGTTTGGATTGCTCCCCGCGCGGAGACACGGCAGGCCAATTTCTCAAGGTGCTCGACGACAAGACCATCGCCATCCCCGACCGCCGCGGCAACAACCGGCTCGATACGTTGAAGAACCTCATGGGAGATCCGCGCGTTGGGCTTCTGTTTCTGATCCCGGGTATCGGCGAATGCGTCCGCGTGAACGGTCGCGCGATCGTCACGGTGGACCCGTTGATGCGGGCTCTGTTCGCGGTCCAAGGCAACCTGCCCGTCACGGTGATCGTGGTCACCGTCGAAAGTGTCTACTTTCAATGCGCGCGGGCAATCACGCGCGCGCGGCTCTGGGACCAGGCATCCCAGTTGCATCCCTCCGCCGTCCCGACAGCAGGCGAGATGACACGCAGTGGCGACGCCACATTTGACGCCGTGAGCTACGATGCCGCGCTCGCCGAGCGCCAGCGTAAGACGCTTTACTGAGCGGAGTGGACGACGTGCAGGGAAATGCCTTCGCCCGCAGGTGGGCCATGCCCATCGTGATTCTTGCCGCCGCAACGCTTCATCGGGATGCGGCGCTCGCCGGCGACTATTTCCATGAGTGCCGGTCGTCCGACGGGCTCTACGAAATGAGCGATGGTGAACTCTACGACACGAAGGACAAGACACGCACCAAGATACCCTACGAGAAACTCAACGAGACCGTTCTGGCCGAGCGGCGTGGGTACTGCATAGCCAACGGCGCCAGGTACGAGTTCGAAGCCCGAACCTACGTTATGACGATCCGCTTCCGTTGGAACGCACAGCCCGTCGAGGCTCGCGTGCTGTGCGATCTCGCCGCCGACGGCCTGCCGGCTTCCTTCAATTGCGAGCGCGAGGTCATAACCCTGCAGTCGACCGGCGACACATCGGGCCGCGCGGATCGCCAGCAACCCTCCCGGCCATCACAATCCTCCCCGGCAGATCACGGCGGACCCAGGCAGGCTACCCACTGGTTGCACAACGGCTCGCTGATGCGGCTCGAAGCGACAGGCGCCGAGCGGAGATTTGTCTACCAGCGCCCGCGCAAAGGAATGCTCGCGGCTGGTGCAAAGCCGGGCGATCCGGTCTTCGTCGGCCACCGCGATGGCGCGAGCTATACGGGCACCGCATATGTGTATTCGCGGGCCTGCGGCCGCACTCCGTATCAGGTGGCCGGGACGATAGGTGCCGACGAGCGCAGCGTCACGCTCGAGGGGAACGTGCCCCTGCTCGCCTCCGACTGCAGTCCGAGCGGCCACCGGCCGGACGTTCTACGCTTCACGCTGGCGGATGGCTGACTAGCGGATGCCGAGCACCTTGTGCGTCTGCACGGACAGGCGCCAGTCGGGATGCACCAGGCAATAGGCGATCGCTTTCTGCGTGTTTGCGGTCGCTTCAGGACCGTCCATCGGCTGCAGGTAGAGGTGGGTGAACGCGAGCCCGCGCAAGGCGTCCGGATCAAGTCCGTCCTGAGGATAGACGAGCTTCAATTCGTCGCCGGTTTTCTGGACGAGCGCCGCCCCTGCCTTCGGGCTGACGCAGATCCAGTCGATGGCCGATGGGACCGCAAGCGTACCATTGGTCTCGATGGCGATTTCACAACCGGCGGCATGTAGCGCCGCAATCAGAGCGTCATCGACCTGGAGCATCGGCTCCCCGCCGGTCAATACGACGAGCTTCTGCCCACCGAATTCAGGGCCCCAAGCATCGCCGGCCGCGGTCGTGACCGCATCGGCCAGCGCCTCGGCGGTTTCGAACTTGCCGCCACCCTCGCCATCCGTGCCGACAAAATCCGTATCGCAGAACCGGCAAACGGCGGCTTCCCGGTCGGCCGCTCGGCCCGACCAGAGATTGCAGCCAGCGAAGCGGCAGAACACGGCCGGCCGCCCGGCGTTCGCGCCCTCGCCCTGAAGCGTATAGAAGATCTCTTTCACAGCATACATGCCAGCGGAACAGCATGGTTTCGGGGCGGCGTGTCAAGCGGCCTGTCTCCGGGCCTGCCAACTCCACGAATTGATCGGGACGGCGATGGCTGCCGTTCAAGCACCGGCGAGCCATTCTCGCTTCGCCAGAGGCCGCGAAGCCGCTTCGCTCCAGCCAATCGATATGCTTCCCTTACTGTCAGGCAAGCGTCCGACACTCAATTCTAGCGGGAACGGCAAAACATGGTCGCTCGATCGACGCCCAACGGCAACCGCTACTACGACCTCGTCATGGTCGCGTTCGTGGTCGTGCTCGTGTGCGCAAATCTCATCGGCCCGGCCAAGGCCGCTATCGTGCATCTGCCCTGGTATGGCCCGTTCGTATTCAGCGCAGGGGTTCTCTTCTTCCCCATCTCCTACGTGTTCGGGGACATCCTGACGGAGGTCTACGGCTACTCGAGGGCCCGCCGCGCCATTTGGGCGGGTTTCGGCGCGTTGGTCTTCTCCGCGGTCATGGCGGCCGTCGTGGTCGCCCTGCCGCCTGCCCCCGCGTGGCCCAATCAGGCGGCCTACGAGGTGGCGTTCGGCAACCTGTGGCGCATCGTGATCGCCTCCATGGTCGCCTACTCCGTCGGCGAGTTCGTCAACGCTTACGTCCTGGCTCGGATGAAAGTGGCGACAGAGGGCAGGCACATGGGGGGCAGGTTCGTCGCCTCGACGCTCGCGGGCGAGGCCGTCGACAGTGCGATCTTCTATCCACTGGCCTTCTACAACTCGGGCCTGATGCCGAACGAACTGGTATTCACCCTCATGTGGGCGCAGTTCGGCCTCAAGACGCTGGTCGAGATCGTCATGCTGCCCGTTACGTTCCGCATCGTGGCGTTCCTGAAGCGTGCGGAGGGCGAAGATTTTTATGACCGGAACACGGACTTCAACCCGTTCCGGATCTGAACCGCTCGAAGCCTCGCGCACGAAGTTCACAAGCCGGGCAGTTGCCGCATCCATAGCCCCAGGGATGGCGATGTGCGCGGTCGCCAAGGTAGCATGTATGCGTCTCCTCCACGATGAAGTCGACCAGCGCGTCTCCTCCCAGTTCCGCGGAAAGCCGCCATGTCTCGGCCTTGTCGCGATACATGAGCGGCGTTTCGACGACGAAGGTCCGGTCCATCCCGAGTGTCAGCGCGCGCGACATGGCCTCTATCGTGTCGTTTCGGCAGTCAGGGTAGCCGGAATAATCAGTCTCGCACATACCTGCGACCAGAACCCCGGTCCCGCGCCGGTAGGCGACGGCGGCGGCATACGTGAGGAACAGCAGGTTCCGCCCGGGCACGAAGGTTGACGGAAGCCCAGCCGCCGTAAATTCCACTGCGGTTTCTCGCGTCAGCGCCGTTTCGCTGATCAAGCCGAGTTCGGGGAGCCCGATTAGATGATCGCCCCCCAACCGGTCACGCCACAGTGGTTTCAAGCGGCCGATCCCCTCCCTGATTTTCGGCCTCACATCGAGCTCGACGCCGTGGCGCTGACCGTAGTTGAAGCCGATCGTCTCGACTCGGGCGAAGCGTTCCAGCGCCCAGACGAGGCAGACGGTCGAATCCTGTCCACCGGAAAAAAGCACAAGGGCTCGATTGGCGGCCCGATCGGCGCCCCTGGCCGCCTCCGGCTTCTCAGCGGGTGTGGATGCGGTCGTCACGGGGGGCCTCGTTGATGGGGCGGTGATTGGCGGGCGACGGGTCGGACAGGGATACCCGCATCGCGGTCCTTGCGCCAACGGAAGGAGAGGTTACAAGCCGGAAGTGATCGATACCGCCCGTTGAAGGACACAAACCATGACCGCCATCATCGACATCGTCGCACGCCAGATTCTCGACAGCCGTGGCAACCCGACCGTCGAAGTGGATGTGCACCTGGAGGATGGCTCCATGGGGCGCGCCGCCGTGCCCTCGGGCGCCTCGACGGGCGCCCACGAGGCAGTCGAGCTGCGCGACGCAGACCCGCTACTCTACATGGGTAAGGGGGTTCTGAAGGCAGTGGAAGCCGTCAACCACGAGATTTTCAACGCGATTTCGGGCCTTGAGGCCGAGGACCAGCGCGGAATCGATGCGGCCCTCGTCGCGCTCGACGGCACGCCCAACAAGGCCCGTCTCGGCGCCAACGCAATCCTCGGCGTGTCGCTCGCCGTCGCAAAGGCGGCCGCCGACGCCTCCGGCCTGCCGCTCTATCGCTACGTTGGAGGCACGAGCGCCCATGTCCTGCCGGTGCCCTTGATGAACATCATCAACGGTGGCGCACATGCCGATAATCCGATCGACATTCAGGAATTTATGATCATGCCCGTCGGCGCCGAGACAATCGCCGATGCCGTGCGGATGGGTGCGGAAATCTTCCACACGCTGAAGAAATCTCTGAAGGACGCCGGCCACAACACGAACGTTGGGGACGAAGGCGGCTTCGCACCCAACCTCAAGTCGGCCGATGAAGCCCTGGCCTTTATTGTGAAGTCGATTGAAAAGGCCGGATACAAGCCCGGCGACGACGTCGTCCTGGCGCTCGATTGCGCCGCCACCGAATTTTATCACGACGGCGTCTACAAGCTGGACGGCGAGGGCAAGTCCCTCGATAGCGCAGGCATGGCAAAATACCTGGAAGGCCTCGTATCCCGTTTCCCCATCGTGTCAATTGAAGACGGCATGGGCGAGGACGACTGGGCAGGCTGGAAGCTGCTGACGGACGCCATCGGCAAGCGCGTTCAACTCGTCGGCGACGATCTGTTTGTAACCAATACCGTGCGCCTGAAGCAGGGTATCGACGCGGCGACCGCCAACTCGATCCTCGTCAAGGTCAACCAGATCGGCACCCTGACCGAAACCCTGGACGCCGTGTCCATGGCACAGCGCGCGGGCTACACCGCCGTTATGTCGCATCGCTCCGGCGAGACCGAGGACGCGACCATCGCCGACCTCGCGGTTGCGACGAACTGCGGGCAGATCAAGACGGGAAGCCTGTGCCGCTCGGATCGCCTGGCAAAGTACAACCAGTTGATCCGCATCGAGGAAGAGCTCGAGACAGCGGCTCGGTTCGCAGGGCGCGGCGTTCTTCGCTCGATCCCGAAAGTGGGCTGACGCGCACCGCGACCGAACGGGGCCCGTTGAGCGCTTTTTTTGAACGGCGCTTAACCCCGTTTTAAGGGTGATGCAGGCAATAGTAGCGAGTTCCTTGGTCACCCCGCGTTGCGCTTAGAGACGATCGAACAAACCGTGCAGCGTCTTACCCATAAACGTGATTGGCGAACCCGTCTGCAGAAGGCACTTGTTGTGCTTGGATGCCTGGCGACGGCTGGTTACTTCGCTCATCACGCGGTCTACGGCCGGCACGGCTTCGAGGCGCGCCTCAAATTGATCGAGCGTTCGAATATGCTCGAGTTCGAGATGAGGAGCCTCGAGGCCGTGCGGTCGCGACTGTCCAGGGACGTCGCCCTCCTGGCCTCCGACCCGCCCTCGCGCGACCTCACAGAGGAAATCGCCCGCGACGTGCTGGGAATGGCCGATCCCGCCGATCGCGTATTGCGCCGTTGATTGCCGGGCGAAGGGATGATTTGCTCACCCGATCCGCCGCCGACCTGACGCGCGGCGGACTGTGGCAGGAGTAGCGCAATGTCGAAGAAGCCTGACCGCGCAGAACCCGTCGAACTCGACCCACCGGCCGATGCACTCGAGGCGAATTCCGCCATCGAGGTCATGCGAGCCTGGATCGCGGACGGCCATCTTCACATGACGTTCCAGTCCGACACGTTCTCGCATGACGTCTCCGAGTGGGGGCGCTTGCTGGCCGATGTCACCCATCACATCGCGAGAGGCGTTGCTCTATCGAGCGACCTCACCGAGCGCGAAGCTCTGTCGGTCATCGCCGAGGCATACGGGCGCGGCTTGAGCAGCGGCTCGACGGTGGCTAGTGGACGCCTGCTCGGCCGGACGCGACACTGAGGCTGCGCTCAGTTGACTGAGCTCAGTATGGGTAATCGTGTTACATATTGTGATCGGGAAGTCGCATAGATGGGTGTTTCCACACAAATGTCGCTCGGTTAGAAACCCCCACGGTGGGGAAACGGGCTGCCGGACTTGCCGCATCCATGACCACGCATTACAGGCGAGTTATGGTTCGGGCGTAGAATTCTTGCCGTGAAGGGATCACCTCATATGTCGTTCCGCTCTACCGCGATTGCCGCACTCGCTGTGTCGGCTGCACTTCTCACGGGCTGCGCCGATAACCAATCGCTGCTCGGCAACTCCTCCAACCTTACGACGTCCGCCGTGACGCCGCCGCCCCCGAAGGCCGATCCGGTCTGCGCGGCGCTCGCCTCTCAGATCGATGCTCTCCGCAAGGAAGGGATCGCGGACAAGGTCGAGAAGGCCACGCAGAAAAAGACAAAGGTCTCCCTGACCGCCGCTGAGACGGCCAAGGCGGACCAGCTCAACAAGGCGAACTTCGATTTCCAGTCGAAGTGCTCGACCTATAAGGCGACACCGGTCGCATCCGCAGCTCCGGCTGCAAATGCGGCTCCCAAGCCCTGAGTTTGGGCCCGGGAAGTCATTGTCCTGAGATCAGGGGCATACCGGGTCACTCGAGAGGAAAAGTACAAGAGAGGCGTCCCGTCGTGGCGCCTCTTTCACTTGGCGCCGAAAAGAGTGGGCGGGGCGCCGGGCGGGTTTCCGCATGCCCATGATTTGACTTAGGAAACAGGGGTTCAGGGTGGCTGATCAGGTCTTGCGTCGTTTCGAAAGAGCGAGCGGCAGCGCGCTTGTTGCGGCCGCGGTTTCGGCACTTTTCCTCGCCGGGTGTGCCGGTGGCGGTGGTCCCGTCGGCGGCGATCCTGGCGCACGGCCTCTTCCCCCGGGAACGACCTGCCAAACCCTCCAGGCCGAGCTCAACCGCATGGTGAGCCGTGGCGTCCAGAGTTCGATCGAAGCGCAGTCGGCCGGGCGCAAACTGTCACCCCAGCAGAAGGCCGACGCAGACCGCTACAACTCTCTTCTCAATCAGTATCTTGGCGCTCGCTGCCACGCCTGAGCGATCGCTGTCTTGACGTGAAAATGGGTGCCGAGGCCCGTCGCCAGGGCGCTTTTCTATTACTTTCGTCGCAAACCTGCGCGATTCTTAAGCTAGACCCCTCTTCGGCGATGCGCATATCGCGGACCGCCTTTGAATTATGAGGGAGCGCATCATGCCTAATTTCGGACCTCTCGAGCCCTACAAACTTTACATCATCCTGGCTTTCGTCGGTCTCGTTGCCGGCTGGATTTCAGGCCTCCTTCTGGGTGGCGGTGGGCTCATTCGAAACCTGGTCGTCGGTATTCTCGGTGCCATCGTCGGCGGAATGCTCGTCAACCTGAACCTGCTGCCGATTCCCCCGTTCCAGGAGCCGTTCCCGCTCGCCAAGGAGATCCTGGTAGCGACCATCGGCGCGATCATCGTCACCGTGATCGCCCGTGTCCTCGCCGGTCGGGGCTGAACGCGGACCTCCTGATCCAAAAATCGGGGTTGATGCCACCTACCCACCGGCGCAACGTGTCATCGTGACGGGCTGACCGTCACGCATGGCTCGGGAGCGACATGGTAAGGGTTTTCGATAGCGCGACAGCAGGCCCAGATGGGGCTCGTCCGATTAATTCGGAAGGCGACCGGCAATCGGAAGGTGGCGGGCTCTCGGCGCGGGTCCGGCACCCCGAAAAAGCACGGCGCCCTGACACCCCCCGTCTAGCCAAGCCGGAGTGGCTTCGCATTCGCGCTCCGACGTCGCCGGTCTACCAGTCGACCGTCGATACCGTGCGCGAACACGGGTTGGTGACGGTATGCCGAGAGGCCGCCTGTCCCAACATCGGCGAATGCTGGTCGAAGCGGCACGCAACGTTCATGGTCATGGGAGATGTGTGCACCCGGGCCTGCGCGTTCTGCAACGTCGCGACCGGCCTGCCCCAGCCGCTGGATCAAGGCGAGCCTGCGCGCGTCGCGGAAGCAGCAGCGAAGCTCGGCCTTCAACATGTCGTCGTTACATCCGTCGACCGCGATGACCTCAACGACGGCGGCGCCGGCCACATCGCAGCGACCATAAGGGCGATACGCGAAAGGCTGCCTGCAACGACGATAGAGGTTCTGACGCCCGATTTCCTGCGTAAGGCCGGAGCGCTCGAAACCGTCGTTAAGGCTCGGCCCGACGTCTTCAATCACAACCTCGAGACCGTGCCGGGCAATTACCTGAAGATCCGGCCCGGCGCGCGCTACTATCACTCCCTTCGCCTGCTCGACCGGGTGAAGGATCTTGATCCCCAGGCCTTCACCAAGTCTGGCCTCATGGCGGGTCTGGGTGAAACGCGCGAGGAACTGCTGCAGGTGATGGATGACCTTCGCTCGGCGCGTGTCGATTTCCTGACGATCGGGCAGTACCTCCAGCCGACGCCGAAACACGCCGCCGTGGCGCGATACGTCCCGCCTGACGAGTTCGAGGAACTGAAGCGGACTGCGATGGCGAAAGGGTTCCTTCTCGTGGCGTCGTCCCCGTTCACAAGATCGTCCTTCCATGCCGACGAGGACTTCGCCGCCCTGCGTGCGGCACGCGAGCGCAGCGTCACGGGCCCGTCGATCCAGTCGAGTTGAGACCGGCTAGACAGGGCTTGATACGAATCGGCCGGCAATTGTCCCGGCGGCACGGGGACGGTCTCGCGCAATCGGTGCCGGAAATCCCGTCCAGGATCCGGACCGAATTGACGCGGCACGCGGAATGACACTTTAGGAGAGCGGCTTGCCAACGTTCGAGTCCACCCGCCAGGTGCCGTTCACCCCCGAGCAGATGTATGCCCTGGTTGCCGATGTCGATCGCTACCCGGAGTTCCTGCCGTTGTGCGAGGGACTATGGGTCCGATCCCGATCCGTCGACGAGGATGGCCGCCCCGTGATCGTGGCGACGATGGAGGTCGGCTACAAGGCGATCCGCGAGCGGTTCACAACCAAAGTGATCCTGACCCCGGATGCACCCGCCGTATACGTCAGCTACCTCGACGGCCCGTTCCATCACCTCGACAACCGCTGGCGCTTCGTTCCCATGGATGGCGGCCGGGCCTGCGACGTGATCTTCTGGCTTGACTACCAGTTCAAGTCGCCGCTCCTGGGCCTCTTGATGGGCGCCATGTTCGACAAGGCCTTCCGCAAGTTTTCCGAGGCATTCGAGCAGCGTGCACGCGCCATTTACGGGGTGCCCGCCTCGCCATCGGCGGTCGCCAAGAGCTGATCGACGAGATTCAACGCCGCCAGCACGGTGGCCTCTCGCACCGCCGAACGCCCGATGTCTCCAAGACGCAACTCCGTGACGACCGGCCGTGAGTGGCGCATCTGCGCGCAGACGTAGACGAGCCCGACCGGCTTGTCGCGCGATCCCCCGCCAGGCCCGGCGATTCCGGTGACAGCGACGGCAATATCGGCGACCGAAGTACGAAGTGCGCCTGCGACCATGGCGACCGCAACCTCTGCGCTGACCGCCCCAAATCTTCCGATGAGCGTGGCGGGGACGGCTAGCAGATCGCATTTGGCCGCATTGGAATACGTCACGAAGCCCCTCTCGAAGACATCCGACGAGCCGGGAAGTTCGGTCAGAAGAGCCGCGATCAATCCGCCTGTGCAGCTCTCCGCCGTGGCGATCATGAGTCTGCGCCGGCGGAGATCGCCAACGAGGCGATCGGCGGCGGTAAGATGAGCGGCCGGGAACATGCGTGCACTCCAAACGAAAACAGCGCACCTGCGGGCGCGCTGCTTGATGATAACCCGGAAGTGGCGACGACCTCGAGTGTCAGACGACCACGAGCTTCTCCGCCTGCTCGAGCAACTCGTCGAGAGTTGCGCGGCACTCGAGGCCCATCGCGCTGACCGTCTTGGCCTGGGAGGCCTGCCAGATCGGATAGGCGTCTTTCAACACCGTCTCGCCCTTCGGCGTCAGATGCAGCCCGCGTCCACGACGCCCGGCCGGCGGGTCCATGACGATGTGTCCAAGCGCAAGCAGGCGCTTGAGGTTTCTGGAAAGCGTCGACTTCTCGATATCGAGCTCGTACCCGATCTCGACCGCGGTTATACCGTCGCGCGAGGCGAGCTGGGCCAGCAGCGTGTACTGGCTGGCCGTGATCCCGAGCGGACGCATCGCGTCGTCGTAGACGCGGGTGATGATCCGCGAGAGCTGCCGCACGCGCGTAGCGAGACACGTAGCGGCTGTATTGTCGGCGATGTCCTGCATATCAGGAGCGCTCGCGCCCGCTCGCTGCGGCTGAGGAGCCATTATGTTCATGCGAACCCTCGTTCTCTGGCGACGCTGGACTTGATTGTTTGCTCGACGCGGGGGCAAGGGCCACTCGCGCGTTCGCGGGTTTTGAAGATACAACCGTCACTGGGATTAAGCCGTGATTCGTATGCAGGGGTCAAAGGCCGACTGCCGCCCCGCGATGTTCGACCGACCAGGTGTGACATGGAGCTTGCCCTGAGCCCGCTCGATACAGCCGGTCAGCCGCGCGCGATCAGGAAGCGGAAAACGCCCCCGAGTTCGCTGCTTTCGATCAGGCGATGCCCCTGCGTTTCGCACAGCACCGCAAAATCCTCCCGGCTCTGCGGGTCGGTCGCGACGACCTCCAGAACATCGCCAGGCTTCAGCGAGGAAAGCGCCTTTTTAGCCTTGAGAACAGGTAATGGGCACGTGAGGCCGGACGTATCTAGGCGAGTGGCCGCGCCAGATACGGGAGGCATGCCAGGCTCGCTGCAATTATTTTGCGCCATGTGGCACAACTCCAGCGTTGTCTGAGCGAAAATCACCGACTAACGTCGCGCCGCTGGTTTCAACGGTAACGCGCCGTCGCAGGGTGGGCTGCGGCTCGCTTAAAGGTTCCTATGACCGTCGCGCAAGAGGCGCATAGATCGCTCGTGTTTTCGCTGGGGCTCGAGCGGCTCGGCTGGCTGGGGCTCGCAAGGCCTTGGCTCGTGGGGCTGCTTGTCCTGATCGTGACGGCCTTTGCAGCGACCGGGCTGACGAAGCTCAAGGTCGACGACAGTCTTTCGGAGCTGTTCCGAACGAATTCTGAGGAGTTCCGCCAGTACGAGGAGATCGATCGGCGCTTCCCGTCGAGCGAGTACGATGTGCTCGTCGTGGTCGAGGGTGCCGATCTGCTGAAGCGTAAGCAGCTTGAAGCGGTGAGCCGCGTGGCTACCGAGCTGCAGCTGGCCGACGGCGTGTCGGGCATCGTCTCCATGCTGTCGGCGCGCCGCAAGCCGGATGCGACAGGCTATGCGGCCCCCGTCGTTCCCGACGATCTGCCCGAAGGGGAGGCCTACGAGGAGGTCATCCGCGAACTGCGCTCGAACGAGGTCGTCGACGGCAAGTTCCTGTCCAAGGACGGGCAGCTCGCCATGATCGTTCTCTCGCTCGACCGCGCCGTTGTCGCCGAAAAGTCCGCCAAGGTGGTCATCGGCGCGATATCCGAGGCGGTCGGCAAGGAACTCGAGGACACGGGACTGACCTTCAAGCTCGCCGGCGCACCGGTGATGCAACTCGAGATCCGCAACGCCGTGGAGCGCGACCAGCTCGTCTATAACGGCCTGGGCCTGCTGTTCGGTGCGATGATCGCGATGATCTTCTTCCGGCGCGTTTCGCTGATGCTGGTGGCCGCCGTTCCCCCGGTGCTCGCGGTGATCTGGTCGCTGGGCCTGCTTGGCCACCTCGGCATCAAGCTCAATCTGTTCCTCAACGTGATGACCCCGCTCATCATGGTGATGGGTTTCGCTGACAGCATGCAGATGGTGTCTGCGATGCGCATCAAGCTGCGCGAGGGCCAGGGGCGGCGCGTCGCCATGCGGTTCGCGGTCGACGTGGTCGGACCCGCCTGCGTTCTGGCGCACGGCACGGCGCTCGTTGCGTTCATGGCGCTGCTGTTTTCAGATTCAGGCCTTATACGGACATTCGGCATGGCGGGCGCCATGGCCGTCGTCATCTCCTACATTGCCGTGATCCTGGTCCTGCCGCTGCTTGGCGTACTGCTCGTCTACAATGAACATACCCTTGCCCGCGACAAGGTGCCGGCCGATCGCCTCATGGACGGGCTGGGTACATTCGTCGGAGGCATCGTCGACCACGTGGTGCGCCGTCCTCTGTCCTACACGATCCTGGGTTTTGTGCTGTTCGGCCTGCTGAGCGCCGCATACGTCAGGCTCGAGCCGCGCTATCGCCTGGCAGATCAGGTGCCCGACCGCGAGCAGGCCCTGAAGGCGACAGCCAAGATCGACCAGAAACTGACCGGCGCCAATCCTGTCCACATCATGATCGAGTTCCCCAAAGGGGCCGGTCTTTACGATCAGGCCTCCCTCGACGTCATCGAGAGGACGCATGCGATCCTCGAGAAGACCGCCGGGCTCGGCAATGTGTGGTCGCTCGAGAGCCTGCGCCGCTGGCTGCGTGACGCCGGCGATACGCGTATCGAGACGGTCCAGAAATATGTCGGCGTCCTGCCCGATCATCTGGTCCGGCGCTTCATCGAGAAGGGTGAGGCGGCGGTGTTGGTCACGGGTCGCCTGCCCGACATCGACGCGGCCGAGATCCTGCCTGTGGTGGAGAATGTCGACCGAGCCCTCGATCCCGTGCGCAGCGCGGCGCCGGGCTACAAGATTTCCGTGACGGGTTTGCCCGCAGTCGCGGCGCGCAATTCCGCACGCATGATTGGCCAGCTCAACGAGAGCCTGCCAGCCTGCGTCGCCTTCGCAGCCGTTCTGCTGGGCTTGGCGTTCCGCTCCGTGTTCGTTGCGTTGATCACGATCCTGCCGGGCCTTTTCCCGGTGGTGGCTGCCGGCGCTTGGCTCTGGTTCCGCAGCGGGGGGCTGGAGTTTGCTTCCGTCGTGGCGCTCCTGGTCGTCTTCGGCCTCGGCGTGGACGCTCTGATCCACTTCCTCAACCGTCTGCTCCTCGAGGAGGAGAAGCATGAGCCTGCTGGCGCCTCGCCCAAGGTCCAGCAGATGGAGGCCATCAAGCGCGCGCGTGTGCTGGTCGGTCCCGCCATAATCCTGACGACCATCGTGCTGGCGTTCGGCCTTGGCGTTACGGTGTTTTCCGACTTGCCGTCGCTGCGCCTGTTCGGCTTGGTCTGCGGCATCACGCTGCTCGCCTCCCTGGTGGCGGACCTCGTCTTCCTGCCCGCCACCATCATGCTTGCCCGGCTTGTCTGGCCACTCAGGGCGCCGGCGAGGCCGGCGGCGGCGATGCAGCGGTCCTGAGCCGCCGCGCCGTCCACCACGCCACGAGCCGACCGTCGAGTATCAACAGCGCGCAGCCAATCACGGCGGCCCCGGCCACCTGCCGCATGGAGATGGCTTCACCAAGTACGAAGACGCCGAGCAAGGTGGCCGATAGCGGGATCAGCAACGACACCAGCATGGCGTTGATGGCGCCGGCTTCCGCCATAACCCGGAAGAAGATCACGAACGCCAGTGCGGTCGAGAGCACCGCGAGACCGGCCAGGGCTCCGATGGCCGCCCATCCAGGAGCCGCAACGATCCAGGGCCGGTCGACGATGAGTGCCAGCGGCAGCAGGAACGCTGCCGAGAACCCCAGCTGCGCCGTCGAAGTGAAAAGCGGCGGCACGTCCTTGAAGCGCCGTCCCCAAAGGGAGGCGAAGCCATAGCTCAGCGTCCCGGCCAGAACGGCCAGCATGCCGAGCGTGGTGACGCCGTCCCCCGCCAGCGCGGACGGACCGATGAGCACCGCAACGCCGCAAAAACCAAGGAACACTCCCGCCAGCCGCAGCGCGGTTGCCCGCTCGGCCCCGAAGGCATGCGCCACAAGTACCGAGAAAATTGGGGCCGAAGCATTGAGCACCGACGCAAGCCCGCTCGTGATCTGCGTCTGCGCCCCGACGATCAGAACGAACGGCAAAGCACTGGCGAGCAGCCCCATCACCGCATAGTCCCACCACCGTGTGCCGGAAGGGACCCGCGTACCCATGACCGCCATGGCGAGCATCAGAACCAGGGCCCCGCCCGCGACGCGAACCAGAACGATGGTGAGGGTGGGGACGTCCCTGACTGCGACCGCGTTGAAAAAAAATGCGGCTCCCCACAGGCACGAGAGGAATCCGATCAGAACCCAATGGCGTGGCGACACGAGCGTCATGCTCCGGAAGGATGGAGGGCGAACTGCCGATGGTCGATTGACGAGCGGCGAGCAACCCGTTTCATGACGAGCAGAGCAGGTCCGTTGGCGTCACGCTGTGACGGACGGCGCCTTAGAAAGTGCGGAAACCACCCCACGAAGGGCGTCGTAATGGTCGATGATGGCGTCGGGCGCGAAGGTTGCCACCGGCGGATCGCTGTAGCCGAACGAGACCGCGACGACGGGCACCCCCGCATTGCGCGCGGTCGTGACATCGATGACGCTGTCGCCGATCATGATGGCTTGCGAGGCCACGCCCCCGGCCAGCTCGATCGTCTTTGACAAGTGCAGCGGATCGGGCTTGTAGGCGTTGAACGTATCCCGGCCGGCGATCGCGGAAAAACGCCGTGTCAGATCGAGCGCGCCGAGAAGCTTCAAGGCAAGGCGCTCCTGCTTGTTGGTGCAGACCGCGAGGCGGTGTCCGGCAGCCTCCAGTTCGTCGAGGGCATCGCTGAGGCCGGCGAACGGCCGGCTGTGGGTGGCGATATTCTCTTCGTAGAAGGCGAGGAACGTGGTCAGCATTGGATAGAGCCGCTCTTCCGGCCAGTCCCGCGCGACCGGTCCGAGCCCGGTACGCAGCATGGCCAATGCGCCGTGGCTGACCGCCGGTCGCAAGCATGCTGCGGGACCGCACGGGTAGCCGTGCGTCGTGACCGTATGAACCGTAGCGGCGATCAGGTCGGGGGCCGTATCAACGAGTGTGCCGTCCAGATCGAAAACGATCGTGGGGAGAGCCGATGGCGTCTGGATGTTCAGGATGTGACTCCGTGGCGCGCGTGGCAGGATTGCGTCCCGCGACCCCCTGCCATGATTGCAGGAGCGCGGCCCCGCCTCTATGCATGACACTCGACTGGAACCGCAATGCGGCCAGTCGCTTTTGCGCAATCCCGGTGCGACGACCCTGATCGCCCACCTCGCGCGCCACCGCGGGAGCCATGCCATGGACAAAACACTGCTGACGCTCATGAAGTCTCAGGCCTACATCAATGGGGCGTGGGTTGGCACTCCTGCCATGCCGGTCGTCGACAAAGCGACGGGCGACCTGATCGGGCGTGTCCCCGACATGGGTGCGGTTGAGACCCGCGAGGCCGTCGCCGCGGCGCATGCGGCTTTTCCACAATGGTCGAAGAAGCTCGCGAAGGATCGCTCGCGACTTCTGCGGCGCTGGTACGAGCTGATCCTCGAATCCGCTGACGAATTGGCGCTGCTGCTCACCAAGGAGCAGGGTAAACCCCTGGCCGAGGCCCGTGGGGAGGTCGTCTATGGCGCGGCATTCGTCGAGCTTTTCGCCGAGGAGGCGAAGCGGATCTATGGCGAGACGATCCCGACCCACAAGCAAGACGCCCGCATCCTGGTGACGAAGGAGCCGGTAGGTGTGATAGCCGCGATCACGCCGTGGAATTTCCCCGTCGCAATGATCACCCGAAAAGTGTCGCCGGCCCTGGCCGCCGGCTGCACGGCGGTCGTCAAGCCGGCCGAGGATACGCCCCTTTGCGCCCTCGCGCTGGCCGAGCTCGCTCACCGCGCCGGCTTCCCTCCTGGCGTTTTCAACGTCGTTACCGCCCGCGACCCCGTCCCGGTTGGCGAGGTGTTGACCACCGACCCGCGTGTCAGGCTCGTGACGTTCACCGGCTCGACCGAGGTCGGAAAGATCCTCATGCGCCAGGCGGCCGGCACCGTTAAGAAGGTCTCCCTCGAGCTTGGCGGCAACGCACCGCTCATCGTGTTTGACGACGCCTGCCTCGACCGTGCGGTCGCGGGCGCCATGGCGTCGAAATTCCGCAACGCCGGTCAGACCTGCGTGTGCGCAAACCGCATCCTCGTCCAGGCGGGGGTGTACGATGAATTCGCGCGCCGACTTACGGCCGAGGTCGAGAAGATCAAGGTCGGCCCCGGCATCGAGGCGGGCGTGACCCAGGGCCCCCTCATCAACGTCACTGCCATCGAGAAGGTCGAGGCGCACGTTGCCGACGCCGTGGCGCGTGGTGCGAAGGTGCTCACCGGCGGCTCGCGAACAGCGATGGCGGGCAATTTCTACGCCCCGACCGTGCTGACGGGTGTCGAGCCCGGCGCGTTGATCACGCGCGAGGAGACTTTCGGTCCGATCGCGCCGCTGCTGCGGTTCGAGACGGAGGAGGAGGCGATCAAAATGGCGAACGATACGCCATTCGGTCTCGCCGCTTACTTCTTTACCCGTGACCTCTCCCGTGCCTTCCGGATTTCCGAAGCCCTCGAGTTCGGCATCGTGGGAGTGAACGAAGGGCTGACCTCGACCGAGATGGCTCCCTTCGGCGGCATCAAGGAGTCGGGCCTCGGCCGCGAAGGGTCCCACCACGGCATCGAGGAGTTTCTCGAAATGAAGTACACGCTGATGGGCGGGATCTAACCCCCGCCCGTCAGCCCATTCCCTGGCGGGGCTCCGGTCGGCGCCCTCCCGCAGGTTCGCGTCTCCGTCCTCGCAAGGGTGACACATGGCATTATCGACCGCCGCGGAGTAACAGGTCGGCGGTTGCCGGGTGGCCGGCTTCGAACAGAGATGGCAGGGCGATTATGGGATCCGACGATTACAAGCTTGCCGCCGCCCGCCGGGCGGTGGAACTCGTTGAACCGGGTATGAAGCTCGGCCTGGGAACGGGCTCTACGGCCGAGAGATTCGTGGCCCTGCTCGCTGAGCGCGTCAAATCCGGGCTCGATGTCGTCTGCGTTCCGACATCGGAGGCCACCGCTGCTCAGGCCCGTGCGCTTGGACTGCGCCTGACCACGCTCGACGAAGAGCCCATTCTCGACCTGACTGTCGATGGCGCCGATGAGATCGATCCGCAGCTCCGCCTGATCAAGGGTGGTGGCGGCGCTCTCCTGCGCGAGAAAATCGTCGCCTGCTCCTCCGATCGCCTTGTGGTGATCGCGGACTCGTCCAAGAAGGTCGCGACACTCGGCAAGTTCCCGCTCCCGGTGGAGATCGTCCGCTTCGGCGTCGGGTCGACGAAAATGATGATCGAGGCCCTCGCCGCCGACATCGGTTGCGAAGGCGAGATAAAGCTGCGCATGCGCGCCGATGGCCAGCCATTCGTGACCGACAACGGCAACGTCATACTCGATTGCGCCTTCGGTTCGATCTCCGACCCCGAAGCGCTCGATGACGTCCTGCGCGGCATTCCCGGCGTGGTGGACAACGGCATGTTCCTCGGTATCGCGGAGATGGCAATCCTTGGCGGCCCCGATGGCGTCGAGGTGCTGGTGCCGGAGGACGACGCAGAAGATCTCGCCGACCTCGCAGATCTCGACGACGACCAGCACGAGAGGTCGTCGTGAGCTCAGGCAAGTCAGCCGACTACGACCTATTCGTGATTGGCGCCGGATCGGGTGGCGTCCGAGCCGCACGCATCGCCGCAAGCCATGGCGCGAAGGTCGCCGTGGCCGAGGAATACCGCGTGGGCGGAACCTGCGTTATTCGCGGCTGCGTGCCAAAGAAGTTGATGGTCTATGCCAGCCGGTTTCGCGATGAGTTCGATGACGCGGCCGGCTTCGGCTGGACGGTACCCGAGCCGACCTTCAACTGGTCGACGCTGATTGCCAACAAGGACAAGGAGATCGCCCGCCTCGAGGCGGCCTACCGTAACACCTTGAAGCGAAACAATGTTACGCTGATCGCAAGCCGCGCCGTCGTCGAGGCCCCAGGCCGGCTGCGCCTGGCGCGGACGGGGGAGACCGTCACCGCGAAGGTCATCCTCGTCGCCACGGGTGCAAGGCCCCAGCTCGATGGGGCCATACCGGGCATCGAGCACGCAATATCCTCCAACGAGGTGTTCCACCTCCCCACGCAGCCGCGCCGTGTGCTCGTCGTAGGCGGTGGGTTCATCGCGGTCGAGTTCGCCGGTGTATTCGCCGGCCTCGGCTCGCAGGTCACGATAGTCCACAGAGGCGACAGGGTCCTCCGCGGCTTTGATGACGACCTGCGCGACGACCTGATGGCGGCTTATGCCCACCGCGGCATCAAGCTCCTGATGGAGCAGAAGCTGGCGTCGATCGAGAAGACGCAGGACGGCTTCGTCGCGCGCCTGACGAGCGGCGCGTCGATCGAGACCGACGCGATCCTCGTCGCGACCGGTCGGCTACCGAACACGGAGGGCCTCGGGCTCGAACAGGCCGGTGTCGTGCTTGGCGACAATGGCCGCGTCGTCGTCGATGCCGACAGCCGCAGCTCCGTACCGTCGATCTATGCCGTTGGAGATGTAACGGATCGTGTGAACCTGACGCCGGTCGCCATCAGGGAAGGCCACGCGTTTGCCGATAAACTCTTCGGCTCCAGGACCGGAAATACCGACTACCATACTATTCCAATGGCCGTGTTCTCGACCCCTGAGATTGGGACGGTCGGGATGACGGAGGCAAAGGCCCGCGCGGACTTCAAGGCGGTCGACATCTACAAGACCCGTTTCCGCCCGATGAAGGCGGTCCTTGCCGGACGCGATGAACGCATGCTGATGAAGCTCGTGGTCGATGGAGAGAGCGACCGCGTGCTCGGATGCCACGTTCTTGGCGCCGATGCGGGCGAAATCGTCCAGATGGCGGCGATCGCGATGCGCATGGGCGCTACGAAGGCGGACTTCGACCGCACCATGGCGCTGCACCCCAGCGCGGCCGAGGAACTCGTAACCCTCCGGGAAAAATGGGTGCCGCCGACGGCGTGATCGGCTCAGGCGGGTTTTGCGGGCGTACCGGGAGCGGCGATGCACACAAGGTATCCGTCCGGGTCGCGCAGATAGGCCTCGCGCATCCCATACCACTGGAGTTCGACGGGCTTGACGATGATGTCCGGGTCGGCGCGGCCGACGATCGTCTCCGGGTCGAGGTCTCGGAAATAGATTGTTCCGGTGAAACCCGGCCGGCTCGGCAGCCCCGGGTGCTCACCTCGCAGGCTGTCCACGGTCTGCAACATCAACTGTCCGCCACTAGCGCTCAGGATGGCGAATGCGACGTTCGACCCATCCGTATCGGGGAGTGGCTGGCGGTTAGACGAAACCGCGATTTCGACGCTAAGGCCCAGCAAGCTGCTGTAGAATGTAAACGAGCGGACCATGTTGGATACCATCAGGTTGGGTATGATCACGGTGTCCTCCAACGGCCGGGTTGCGACGACGCAAATGCTCGCTTCAATCGACCATAATATGATGAGCCCATGCCGTCAGTCTTCGCTGCTCCGCCCCTTTTGATAGCAGGTCCGACCGCGTCGGGAAAATCGGCCTACGCGATGGCGCGGGCGCGCGAACGGCCCTCGGTGATCGTCAATGCCGACAGCATGCAAGTCTATGGCGACCTGCAGGTGCTGACGGCGCGGCCTTCGCTGGAGGAGCAGGCCGGCGTTCCGCATCGGCTTTTCGGCCACTCAGACGGCGCCGTTGCCTATTCGACGGGACAGTACGTTCGAGAGTTGGCGACGGTGCTGATCGAGGCGGAAGGATCGGGACTCTGGCCGATCATCATTGGCGGGACAGGGCTCTACTTCCGGGCAATTCTCGAAGGCCTGTCGCCCGTGCCCGAAATCCCATCCCAGATCAGGGTCCAATTCAGGGACATGCAACGCGAGGCGGGAACCGGCGAGGTATATCGCCTCCTGACCGAGCGCGACCCGGTGATGGCGTCAAGGCTCAAGCCTTCCGATCCGCAGCGCATCGTCCGGGCGCTCGAGGTCGTGGAAGCTACGGGGCGGTCGCTGTCGTGGTGGCAGTCCGTGCCTGGCACGCCGATCCTCCATGCCGAGGCCTGCGAGAGAATTGTGGTGTCCCCCGACAAGGAGACCGTCCAGCGCCGCGCGGACGAGCGGTTCGATCGGATGATCGAAACCGGGGCGGTCGACGAGGTGAAGCGCCTGCTTCTGCGAGAACTCTCTCCGGAGTTGCCCGTCATGCGGGCGCTGGGAGTGTCCCAGCTCGCCGCGTATTTGAGAGGGGAGGTAGCGCTGGACGATGCGGTTGCATCCACCAAGCTCGAAACGCGCGCCTACATCAAGCGGCAGCGCACTTGGATCAAGCGCAATATGAGTGCGTGGAATGTTCGTGACGCGCAATAAACAGCATGTCAAACAAGCATCAGCGACAATTTATGCATGTTCGGCAATTGACGATCCGTGGCGGCAAGCTTACGGATGATCTCTTGATGGTAATTGCTGCATTGCGAGGATGAGCGGCGATGGCACGGCAGATGACGGGCGCCGAAATGGTGATCAAGGCCCTGCAGGATCAGGGCGTCGAGTTCGTGTTTGGCTACCCCGGCGGGGCTGTGCTGCCGATCTACGACGAGTTGTTCCAGCAGGAGGCGGTCAAGCACGTGCTCGTCCGTCAGGAAGGCGGCGCGGTACACGCGGCCGAGGGATATGCGCGCTCGACAGGAAAAGTCGGCGTGGTCCTCGTGACCTCGGGTCCCGGCGCGACCAATGCCGTCACCGGCCTCGTCGATGCGCTGATGGATTCGATCCCGGTCGTGTGTCTGACGGGCCAGGTGCCGACGCATCTGATCGGCAACGACGCCTTCCAGGAGTGCGATACGGTCGGCATCACGCGCCCATGCACAAAGCATAACTGGCTGGTGAAGGACGTGAACGACCTCGCCCGCGTCATTCACGAGGCGTTCTATATCGCGCGTTCGGGCAGGCCAGGTCCGGTGGTGGTCGATATCCCGAAGGATATCCAGTTCAAGAGCGGAAACTACGTCGGCCCCTCCAACATTGGCCACAAGACGTACAAGCCGAAAATCAAACCGGAAGCGACCGCGGTTCGTGAGGCCGTGGACCTGATCGCATCGGCCAAGCGGCCGATTTTCTATACCGGTGGCGGTGTCGTCAATTCGGGGCCCAAGGCCAGCCAGTTGCTGCGGGAACTTGTCCGGCTGACGGGCTATCCCATCACGTCGACCCTGATGGGCCTCGGCGCCTATCCGGCCGCCGACAAGCAGTGGCTTGGCATGCTCGGCATGCACGGCACCTACGAAGCCAACATGACCATGCACGGTTGCGACGTGATGGTGTGCGTCGGCGCACGCTTCGACGACCGCATCACCGGCCGCCTCGACGCGTTCTCGCCAGGCTCCAAGAAGATCCACATCGACATCGACCCCTCCTCCATCAACAAGAATGTCCACGTCGACATTCCGATCGTCGGCGATGTCGCCTACGTGCTCGAGGATATGCTGCGCGTCTGGCGCGCCAAGGCTCTGACCCTCGATAAGGCCGCTCACAAGGCGTGGTGGAAGCAGATCGATACGTGGCGGGCCAAGAAGTCGCTGTCGTACAGAAACTCCTCCGACGTCATCATGCCCCAGTACGCGGTGGAGCGGCTCTACGAGTTGACCAAGGACCGCGACTGCTACATCTCGACCGAGGTCGGCCAGCACCAGATGTGGGCGGCCCAGCTCTATCACTTCGAGGAGCCGAACCGCTGGCTGACGTCGGGCGGTCTTGGCACCATGGGCTACGGCCTGCCCGCCGCCATCGGGGCGCAGATCGCGCATCCAAAATCGCTCTGCATCGACATCGCGGGCGATGCGTCGATCCTTATGAACATCCAGGAGTGTTCGACCGCCGTCCAGTACCGGCTGCCGGTCAAGATCTTCATTTTGAACAACCAGTACATGGGCATGGTGCGCCAGTGGCAGCAGTTGCTGCACGGCAATCGCCTTTCGGAAAGCTACACCGAGGCGCTGCCCGACTTCGGCAAGCTCGCGGAAGCTTACGGCTGGGTCGGTATGCGCTGTGACAACCCCGGCGATCTTGACGACGCGATCCGCGAGATGATCGACGTGAAGGCGCCGGTGATCTTCGACTGTCGCGTTGCGCAACTCGCCAACTGCTTCCCGATGATCCCCTCGGGCAAGGCGCACAACGAGATGCTGCTCGGCGACGCCAGCGAGGAGGACGTCGGCAAGGCCATCGGCAAGGAAGGCAAGGTGCTGGTGTGATGGCCCGCCCTACCGCACGCTGCTGGGCTGTTCAGGGCCTGGCGCTCGCCGTCGCTCTATTAGGCCAGATGGCGTTGGCCGCAGCCGCCACGCCCGATTGGGATAAGGTCGCCAACGTCAAATCGGCGGCCCGTCAAATCGGCGAGATTCAGCGCAGCCGTGGTGTCGAGGCGGCCTATAAGTTCATCTCCGCCTGCTACAAGACGCATGGCCTTGCGTCGAAGTACTCGAAAGCATTCGAGGGATGCATCGCTCAGGACTACCTTCAGTCGCGCGCGCTGGCCCTCGTCTACGAACGCCTTCCGGCCGACAGGTTGAAGTCGATGGGCGCGCCGACTGCCAACGAAGTGATCGTCTCGCTGCAGAAGCGGCTTGGCGCGGCGTTTGCCCAGTACAAGATCACAGCCGGCGACGGCGAGGCCTTTTTGAAGCTCGTCGACCGCCACGGTATGCCGGCGTTCATGGCGCTGGTCTTTCCGAATGCCGAGAACCCCAAGGACAGGCAGTAGCCATGGTGAACCCTAACCCCCAATCTCACTACACGGGGCCGTCGGTCGTCGAGACGGTCGTCACGCGCACGCTTTCGATCCTGGTTGACAACGAGCCGGGCGTCTTGGCGCGCGTGATCGGACTGTTCTCCGGACGCGGCTACAACATCGACAGCTTGACCGTGACCGAGACGGAGCACGAGAAGCATCTTTCGCGCATTACGATCATCACGCGCGGAACGCCGGCCGTGATCCAGCAGATCAAGCACCAGCTCGAACGGTTGGTGCCGGTGCATCGGGTCCGGGACCTGACGCTTGAAGGGACCTCGCTTGAGCGAGAGTTGGCTCTCGTCAAGGTGACGGGCAAGGGCGAACGCCGCAGTGAGGCGCTCAGGCTGGCCGAGGTTTTCCGGGCGAACGTGGTCGACACCTCGCTCGAGCACTTCGTGTTCGAGATCACCGGCAAGGCTTCAAAGATCGACACGTTCCTCAATCTGATGAGCGAGGTCGGTCTCGTCGAGGTCTCGCGCACCGGCATCGCAGCGATCGGCCGCGGCGCTCAGACGATCTGAGGCCGCCAGGCAGGGCGCCGTCAGCGCTTCTTGGCCGGCGGAAAGCTTTCCGCGATGGCCTTGGCGCTGGCCGTGATGATCAACGTCTCGTCGACCGCAAGCAACGTCTTGGCGTGGCCCGCCGTCGAGAAGCCCGCGACTTTCTTGTCCTTCGGTGCGTAGAGAGGCTCGGCTACGGGCGGCTTGCTGAAGGTCACCATGAAGGCTTGCAGCCGCGGCCGGAATTCGTTTTCAGCCGTCCGCTCGCAGCGATCGACGCCTTCCGCGGCCTCGCACAGCCGGTTTGAGATATAGAGCTTGGCCTTACCGTAGTGAGTGTCGATGGCCTTCTGGATGAGCGAGCTGCATTCGCTGAGCGTCAACCCTTCCTTGGAGGCGCAATCCTGCGCCGACGTAAAGATGCCGATCTTGGCCGGCGTTTTCGACTTGGGAGCTGAGGCCCCGCAACCGGCCGCAACAACGGCCAGTGAAGCGCCAATAACGAGTTTCACTACGCGAACAGAGGTCATGGAAACGCTTCTCATACCAATCGGAGGGTTCACAATATCCCCAATCTGGTTTCGCGCCGGTAAAGAGATTGGCCCTGCAACCCTCGTCGGCGTTGAAATCGTGACGGATCAAGGAGTAGTGTCCGCCGTCGCCGAGCGGACCTGGCATCGAGTGCCGGCGCCGTTCGCGACCCTATTACAATTACTAACGGCTTGACCGGTTCGCATCGTTTTCCGCTACCTGACAGCGCCGTCCGTTGTTGCCCCATCAAAGTTCGAAAACTTCAATAAACGAGAGAAACATGCGCGTTTACTACGACCGGGATGCCGACCTCAATCTGATCAAGGGCAAGACTGTCGCCATCATCGGCTACGGAAGCCAGGGCCACGCACACGCCCTCAACCTGCGCGACAGCGGCGTGAAGAACGTCATCGTGGCTCTGCGAAAGGGCTCGGCCGGCGTTGCCAAGGCCGAGGGAGAAAAGCTCAAGGTGATGGAAGTCGCCGAGGCGGCGAAGGTCGCCGACGTGATGATGATGCTGACGCCTGACGAGCTGCAGGCCGAGATCTATCGCAATGAGCTCGCCGCCAACATGAAGAAGGGCGCGGCCTTGATGTTCGCCCACGGTCTCAACGTCCACTTCAACCTGATCGAGCCGCGAGCCGACCTCGACGTGGGCATGGTGGCTCCGAAGGGCCCCGGTCACACCGTCCGTGGTGAATACCAGAAGGGCGGCGGCGTGCCGTGCCTCATCGCCGTTCACCAGGACATCAGCGGCTCGGCCCACGACCTGTTCCTGTCCTACGCCTCCGCCGTAGGTGGCGGTCGCTCGGGCATCATCGAGACCACCTTCAAGGAAGAGTGCGAGACGGATCTCTTCGGTGAGCAGGCTGTTCTGTGCGGCGGTCTCGTCGAGCTCATCCGCGCCGGCTTCGAGACGCTTGTCGAGGCCGGATATGCGCCCGAGATGGCCTACTTCGAGTGTCTGCACGAGGTGAAGCTGATCGTCGACCTCATCTATGAGGGCGGCATCGCCAATATGAACTACTCCATCTCGAACACCGCCGAGTGGGGCGAGTACATGTCGGGCCCGCGCGTCGTGACGCCGGAGACCAAGGCCGAGATGAAGCGTATCCTGACCGACATTCAGACCGGCAAGTTCACCTCGGAATGGATGCAGGAATGCAAGGCCGGCCAGGCCCGCTTCAAGGGTACCCGCCGTCTGAACGACGCCCACCAGATCGAGGAGGTAGGCGCGAAGCTCCGCGCCATGATGCCCTGGATCGGCAAGAACAAGCTCGTCGATCAGGCCAAGAACTGAGCATCGCAGGAGGCACCGGGGAGCGTTTTTCGCCCCCGGTGGATCTTCGGTTCGCGGAGCGGCCCTCGACCCTGTTGGATAGCCCAGGGCCCCGCCACCGGCGGCTCGTTGTTCGGGCAAAGAGCGACGCGGGTAGGCATTTTTATAAGGCCGTCGCGGCGTCTGGCTGCGAATAACGGCCCGTCGAGTCAATTCTGTAGAATACTATTGATACTCCGGCGAGCGGCCAGGCCCCGCCAACCCATCCCCCCACTCCTCCGCACCAGATGGCCCCCATCGATTGGCTTCGCGCCTTGCGTGATGGCATCGAGCAAAAAAAACCGGCAGCGGGGGGCTGCCGGGTTGGCGACGAGCAGGAGAGTTCGTCTGCCAAGTCAGGAGTTGGCTTGCGTCGATTGCTCTACTTCTTATCAGGAGCCTTGGCGGCCGGCGTGGCCGGTGTCGCCGCAGTGGCCGGCGTTGCAGCCTTGGATGCCTCGGCCGGCTTTGCAGCAGGCGTCGCCGGGGTTGCAGGGGCCGTTGGCGTTGCAGCGGCCTTGGGAGCTTCGGCGGGCTTCGCAGCAGGCGTGGCCGAAGTTGCAGGCGTCGCCGGCGTTGCAGCAGCCTTAGGAACTTCGGCAGGCTTGGCCGCAGGGGCGGCAGGAGCAGCGGCAGGCTTTTCCTGAGCAAACACCGGAGTGGCGGCGATCAAGGCCAGTGCGGTGAGCGTAGCGATCTTCTTCATGGGTAACGATGTCCCTTGTGATGTCAGTACCAGTTCCCCGGCACGCCACGTTGACTAATGCCGGATTTCGTCAGAAACGCGCGGATAGCCTGAACGGCAGCTGACAATCTGGATTTGGCTTGGGGCGCGTGACGCACCAACCCGCGCCGGTCGCGTAAAGCGCGGTATTTGCGGAGGTTTCTCGTTTTATGTCGCAATATGTTGAAGCTGTTTTTCACAAGGAGCATTGCGCGCTCCGGATCTGCGATGAGCCCTGGCCATATGCTCGAGAAAAGGCGGCGGATATCGCGTCGGCCTGGCATGCCCGGCTGGCCGCCAACCCCGCCTTCTTCAATGGCATCGTTCATTTGCTGCGGATCGAAACGCCCAGTTTCCAGCCATTTCAAGATGGCGCTCGTACCTTCGAAGGCGCGATGTGGCGCAGTGACTTCAAATCCTTCATTCATTGGCGCGCTAACGGCTATCCACCGGCTGATGCCCTTGACTGCTTTGGCTCCGTTATCCTGAGGTCAGCGGAGGGGCACGTGCTTCTCGCAACCCAGCGAGAGGGCATCAACGCCGGGACGACTTACTTCCCAGGCGGCTTCATCGACGACAGGGATGCCTGCCCAGGCGGCGCTGTCAATCTGGATGGCAGCGTCGCGCGCGAGCTCGCAGAGGAGACGGGCCTTGACGCGGGAGCCTTCAACCGCACTCCCGGCTACCTGCTCACGAGATGCGGGCCAATTCTGTCGATCGGCATCGAATACCAGTCCGCTCTAGAGGCTGATGCCCTGCGAGAGGCGATCTCAAGGCACCTGTCGGCTGAGGCAGACCCGGAGCTGTCCGACGTCGTCTTCGCAAAATCGATGGATGACCTGACAGGCTTGAAAGTACCGCGGTACACGGCTCTGGCTGTCGCATACCTGTTCGCTGACCGCTCGTCGTGAACAAGTCGTGTTCATTATTTCCGCGGATTGTGGCAGATGCGGCGTCGACAAGCACAACCTCGCAGTAATCCGGAGCGCGTAGCTCCGCACTGCCAGACACAGTAAGGCTCCCTCGCAATGGCGCTACAATTCCACACGCTGGACGTATTCACCGCGCGCGGATTTGCCGGCAATCCATTGGCCGTCGTACTCGAAGCAGACGGGCTCGATGTCCACCAGATGCAGCTCATCGCCCGTGAGTTCAATCTCTCCGAGACGGTGTTCCTGACCAAGGCCGAGCATCCCTCGCATACGGCCCGGGCACGTGTTTTTACGCCGGCCACCGAGCTGCCGTTCGCCGGTCACCCGGTCGTCGGCACAGCCGTCTATCTTGCGTCCGCCCGGCCAGGTCTCGCAGACGGCAACTGTGACGCGCTCGTCGTCCTGGAATTGCCCATCGGGATCGTCCGCGTCGGCGTGAAGCTGCGGCCTGACGCGCCGGCTTATGCGGAGTTTGAGGCCCCGAAGCTTCCAGAATTAGGCAGTCTCGATCTCGATATCGACGACATCGCCGCCGCTGTCGGCCTGCTGCCGAGTGAGATCGGGCTCGCAAACCACGCACCGCGCCTCGCGCGGGGCGGTGCTTCATTCGCGCTCGTCCCAGTGACGAGCCGCGAGGCGCTCGACCGAGCCGCACCCAACGGAGCCTATTGGTCCCAGACCTTCTCGGATGCGGGCGTAGTCGGAGCATTCTTCTATACGCGAGACTGCATCCACCAATCCTCAGCCTTCCATGCCCGCATGTTTGCCCCCGACAGCGGGATTCCGGAGGACCCGGCAACGGGCAGCGCTGCGATCGGTTTTGCGGCTGCCATCCGCGAGTTCGACGGCCTGCCCGATGGTGTCCATCGCCGTGTGATCGAGCAGGGTTTCGCCATGCAGCGCCCAAGCCTCATGACGTTGACCCTGGACGTAAAGGGCGGTGGCCTCGCCGCCGTCCGCCTCGGCGGCTACGCCGTCCGCATGGCCAGCGGCTCGTTGGAGATCGCGGATTTGTCAAGACAAGCAAGGTAGTGTATTTAATCATCGCATTATCAACGAGGGCGCGGCGCGTGAGCACCGTCACGATAAAACCGTTGGACAATGGGCTGGCAGGCGCACGCTTTGCCGGGCTCCCCCCGGTTTGCCCGCGCCCGGGTCAGATCCTGCTCCTTAGCAGCTCGCTCCTTAGCAGCCCCTGAGTCATCAGGCGGAGCGGCCACTGGCCGTGCCGGGCGCTCAGGGGATCACGACGACAGCTAATCCGAAGACTTCAATATGCATAGCCCTCGATGCGCGCAGCATTCAGGTGAGCCAGGACGACCCACATGAGCGACCACTTCAATTCATCCAACGACACAAGCAATGCAACTGCCTCGGCAGACACGAACCGCGTCTTCATTTTTGACACGACCCTGCGCGATGGCGAGCAGTGCCCCGGCGCGACCATGACGTTCGAGGAGAAGCTCGAGGTCGCCGAGATCCTCGACCAGATGGGCGTCGACATCATCGAGGCGGGCTTCCCGATCGCCTCCGAAGGCGACTTCGAATCCGTCTCCGAGATCGCGCGCCGTTGCCAGTCGTCCGTCGTTTGCGGGCTCGCCCGCGCGAACTTCGCCGATATCGACAGGGCTGCCGAAGCCATCCGCCACGCGCGGCGCGGGAGAATCCATACGTTCATCGGCACCTCCCCGCTGCACCGAAAATACCAGCTGCAACTCGATGAGGCGCAGGTCCTCGAAAAGGTGACAGCCTCCGTCGCCCGCGCCCGTAACGCCACCGACGACGTGGAGTGGTCGGCCATGGACGCGACCCGCACCGAGCACGACTACCTGTGTCGCTGCGTGGAGGCGGCATTGAAGGCAGGCGCCACGACGATCAACATTCCCGATACGGTCGGCTACGCAACGCCCGAGGAGTACTACGACCTCATTCGTATGTTGCTGACGCGCGTGCCGGGCCTCGACAAGGCCATCATCTCCACTCACTGCCACGACGACCTCGGCCTCGCCGTCGCCAACTCCTTGGCGGGCGTTCGTGCTGGCGCTCGCCAGATAGAATGCACCATCAATGGCCTGGGTGAACGGGCGGGCAACGCCGCTCTGGAAGAGGTCGTCATGACCATCAGGACCCGCGGTGACATCCTCCCATACCACACGCGGATCGATACCCCGATGTTGCTCAAGGCATCGAAGCTGGTGTCGGCCGTGACCAACTTCCCCGTCCAGTACAACAAGGCGATCGTCGGCCGGAATGCGTTCGCACACGAGAGCGGCATCCACCAGGATGGCGTTCTGAAGAACACGTCAACCTACGAAATCATGACGCCGGAATCAGTTGGGGTCGCAAAGAGCTCGCTCGTGATGGGCAAGCATTCGGGCCGTGCGGCCTTCCGCGCCAAGCTGAAGGATTTGGGTTACGATCTCGGCGAGAACGCGTTCGAGGATGCCTTCACGCGCTTCAAGGCATTGGCCGATCGCAAAAAGCACATCTACGACGAGGATATCGAGGCCCTTGTCGATGAGGGCTTGGCGCACGCCAGCGACCGCATGAAGGTCGCAGGGCTTCAGGTGATTGCCGGGACGATCGGCCCGCAGTCGGCGACCCTGACGCTTGAGATCGACGGCGAGCCGAAGACATTGCAGGCGACCGGCAATGGACCCGTCGACGCGACGTTCAACGCCATCCGCGGCCTCGTCCCCCATGACGCAACGCTGGAACTCTACCAAGTGCACGCAGTGACCGAGGGAACCGACGCCCAGGCTGAGGTTTCCGTGCGGCTTGAGGAGAACGGCCGCCTCGTGACCGGTCGCGGCTCGGATACCGACACGCTCGTCGCGTCGGCTCGTGCCTATGTCGCTGCTTTGAACAAGCTCGAGGTCAAGCGTCAGAAAATGGCACACGCCCACGGCGGAAACCCCTGACGATCGCAGTCGCCGCCCGCCGTGTGCGCATGGCGGCGGCGATTGTTGCGCCGGCCGGCCCGCTTGGTTAAACGGCACGTGTCTTGCTGGAACAAGGCATTACTGCGTTAACCTGCGACAGGCGTGATCCGGGGACTTACCCTGGCCATGCGAAGCGGGATAACCCGTCGCGCGCGCGAGAGCGCGTGCAAAAGGAAAACGGGCCACGGGCATGGTGCGAGGAGTCGCCGGCATATTCTCCGATGATATCGCGATAGATCTCGGCACCGCCAACACGCTCGTCAGCGTCGTCGGTCGCGGGATCATCATAGACGAGCCGTCGGTCGTCGCCCTCAAGACCTCTCACGGTACGCGTGAACTGCTGGCCGTCGGTATCAAGGCCAAGCAGATGCTCGGGCGGACGCCGGAGGGCATCGAGACGATCCGCCCCCTTAGAGAAGGTGTCATCGCCGACTTCCTCGCAACCGAGGAATTGCTGCGCCAATTCATCAAGCGGGCGAAGTCGAAGAGTGGCTTCAGGCGCCCGCGCATCCTGATTAGCGTACCCGCCGGGGCCACCCCGGTGGAGCGCCGTGCCGTTTACGAAACGGCGCTGTCGGCTGGCGCCCGGCAGGTGTTTCTGGTTGAGGAGCCGGTGGCCGCCGCAATCGGAGCAGGCTTGCCGATCGATGAGGCGACGGGCTCAATGGTACTGGATATTGGCGGTGGTACGGCCGACATCGCCGTCGTGTCACTCGGCGGCATCGTCCTGGCTCGTTCCATCAAGGTCGCAGGGAATGCCTTCGACGAAGCGATCATCCGCTACGTCCGGCGCGAGCATCAACTGCTGATCGGCGAAGCCAACGCCGAGCGGATCAAGATCGAGGCTGGCACGGCGAGTGAGACGCCTAACGGGCGGGCGGCGGAAATCCACATCATGGGCCGGGACATCAAGCTTGGCCGGCCAAAGACCATTGTCTTGACGCCCCAGCACATCGCCGAGGCACTGACCGACCCAATCGAACGGATCGCAGAGTTCGTTCAACGGGCCCTGGAGGAGCTGGCCCCCGAGTTGGCCCACGACATCTGCGAGCGCGGGGTCGCCATCACCGGCGGCGGTGCGCTGCTGGACAGCATCGACAGCGAGCTTGAGCGCCGTGTGGGTGTAAAATTTGTGATCCCCGAAGCGCCGCTGCAATGCGTTGTTCGCGGGTCGGCGCGTATGATGCAAAATATCGATGACTTCGATCATCTCCTGATCAAGCCGTGACGGGATCGCCTCCGGTCGTGCGTATGAGGCCCTGAGATGAAGCGCACCGAGGACAGTCGATGGTATCGCGGGGGCCCGCCCAGGCCCCGGCCTCGCTCACGAGTGCCAGGAGCCGCGCGTCACCTGCTGATTGCCTGCCTCGCGTTGTTGCTGGCGAGCCGTACCGGTCCAGAAGCCGTGGAGCCGCTCCGCGAGGCAATCCTCACCCTCACGCGCCCGGCGCTCGATGCCGTGTCGGAGACGTCCGGGAATGCGATTGCGACCGCCGCCCGCCTGTGGTCATCGCAGGCCAGAACGGACGATCGCGCGCGGGTAGATGATGTTGCAGCCCTGACGGCGAAACGCGACGAGTTGGAGCGTGAGAACCGCGCGCTTCGCTCGCTCGTCCCCGTCGCGGGCAGCAAAGCGCTGAAACTGAAGGCAGCGAGCGTCATCGGGGGATCAGCGGGCGGCATGGCGAGCACCCTGCTCATCGCCGCCGGTCACGAAGACGGCATCAAGGCCGGGTACCCGGTGATGATCGGCGATCGCCTGGCGGGTCGGGTCCATCGCGTGCACGCCGCAAGCGCCGTGGTCGTACGGCTGTCGGACCAATTGAGTCGTGTCCCGGTCTTCGTGGGCGCGGGCGAGACGCGCGCGATCCTGGTCGGTAGCGGCGACGGAGCCGCAGTGCTCGAGCTGCTCGGACAGGGGCCACCCCCGTTACCGGGCGATGTCGTGACGACCTCCGGCATCGGCGGCGTTTTCCCCCGCGGCCTTCTCATCGGGACACTGATCGACGCCCCTCGCTCGCTGAGGATCGTACCCGACGCCGAGCGCGAGTACGCACCGGTCGTGGGCGTCCTTCATATCGAAGGCGCCACCTTCTATTCCGACGATCAACCATCCTTCCCGGCACCACCAGTAAAGCAGGCCGAGCAGCACCCGCCCCCATCTCCAAGGCAGGTCCGGCGATGATGGGGCGTGCTGGCCAAATGCTCCTGCTGGCGACGGCCACGATCGTGGCGGCTGGCGGTTGGGCGGCCGGACTTGTTGGAACGACGTTTGCTTCGCTCTTGCCCGCTCTGATGCTCGCACGGTGGGCAGCCCGATCCAGTGAAACCGGCATGGCGACCACCGCCATCAACGTCGCCGCCATCGCACTCGGGCTGGTCCTTGATGCCGCGAGTGGCGCCCCAATGGGGTACTGGGCGTCGATCTATCTCTGTTCCACCCTGGCAGGCGTCGAATCCGTCCGCTACGTCAGGGCTCCCGTCCTGAGCCTCGCCGCCCTCGTGCCTGTCCTGGTCGTGCTGCAAATCGTCGTGACCGCCGCCTATGGGCTTCATGTCCCGCCAATCTTACCAGTCGTACAGGGAAGCATGCTGGCTGCCGTTGCCTACGCCGCTGCCATGCTGACGCGGACGGTGCTGGGTGCGGGGGGCGCAAGCCTCTGGCGGTTCGCCACAAGGGGCCGGGGCACGCGTCGAGTGCCGACGAACGAGACCCGGGAGTGGCCAGCCAGATGAGACCTGGACACCGGATGCCATTGCAGTCGCGGAAAACCGCCGAGACCGCCGACGGCGCAGCCACCTTCTCCAGGCGAACGCTGATGCTCGGCATCGCCAATGCCGCCGTGTTCGGCGCCCTGACCGCAAGGCTTTATGATCTTCAGGTGTTGCGCGGCGCCGAGCAGGCGGCGCTGGCCGAGGACAACCGCACACGGACGCTGTGGCAGCCCGCCGCGCGTGGTCAGATCCACGACGCGTCCGGCCTGCCGCTCGCAGCAACGCGCGAGACATTCAAGGTGATGCTCTATCCCCAAAGGGGGCTCACGCCGGCGGAGGCGCGCCGCATCGCCGCCTACCTCGCGCCGCGGCTAGATACCCGTATCGAGGATCTGGAGGCGCGCATCGTGGCCACGATCGGATGGGCGCGCACCTCGCCGACGACGCTCGCCGATGACCTGTCATTCTCCGATGTGGCGGCGCTCCAACTCGGAGGACTAGAGACGGGCAACGTCGTCATCGAGCCGCGGTGGACCAGGGTCTACCCTCCGCTGCCGCAAGGTGTGTCCCCGGCCATGGCGCACATCGTCGGTCACGTCGGAGCCGTCGACCGTTTCAGCATCGACGACGAACCCTATCTCCGTCTTCGGACGGCGCGCATCGGCAAGACCGGCGTCGAAGCGGCGATGGAGATGGAGTTGCGCGGCGTCGCCGGCCGGACCGTATTCGAGATCGACGCCCGCGGTCGGCACGTACGGCGACTGGATGAGCGGAGCGCAAGACGAGGCCGCGACATCGAACTCACCATCGATGCAGGGCTCCAGCGTGCCGTATTTGAAAAGCTGGAGGTCGCGGCGCAGGCAGGCGCCGTCGTCGTGCTCGACGTTTCGACAGGCGCGGTCCGTGCCATGGCGTCGACGCCGAGTTTCGATGGCGCGGCGCTCCACGACACGGTCCCCGCGTCAAGGATGCAGTGGCATGCACTCAAGGCCGATCCCCGCAAACCTCTGCATGCCCGCGCCACCGCCGGACAGTATCCGCCAGGCTCGACGTTCAAGATCGTAACGGCCCTTGCCGCCCTCGAGGCCCAGGCCGTGACGCTCAAGGAAAAGATCGAATGCTGGGGTGACGTGGCCTACGCCGGCCAGACGTTCCGGTGCTGGAACCGCAGCGGCCACATAGCGAGCGATCTCCACAAGGGCCTTCGCGAGAGCTGCGATTGCTACTTCTACGAGGTCGCGCGCCGAACCGGCATCGAACGCATCGCGGCCACCGCCCGCGATCTCGGCCTCGGGCAGACTTATGAAGCCGGTATCGCACCGCGGAGCGCGGGGCTCATCCCCACACCGGCATGGAAGCGTCAGCGATCGCGTACCGGATGGCTTTTGGGCGAAACGATCCTGGCCGGTATTGGACAGGGCTACGTGCTGACGACGCCCCTGCAACTGGCGGTCATGATCGCCCGCATCGCATCTGGCCGAATGGTGACGCCGACGCTGGTCGGTTGGCCAGTCGGAGATCCTCCACCGGCTTTCGAGCCCCTTCAATTTGCGCAATCCCATCTCGACGCCCTGCGGCGCGCGCTGGTTGCCGTCGTCAACGAGCCGGGAGGCACCGGGCATGCCGCCGACCCCGATGACGGGAAAACAACGGTTGCAGGCAAGACGGGCACATCTCAGGTTTCGCGCGCGTCCGCCAACCGCGATCGCTCGACCGCCTTGAGGCCGGAGCAACGCGATCACGCCGTCTTCGTCGCATACGCCCCCGCGGAGGCGCCGCGCTATGCCATCGCCGCCGTTCTCGAGCACGCCGGCGGCGGCGGAAGCGCGGCGGCCCCGCTCGTCCGCGAGGTCGTGAAACTGATGCTCGAGCACGACGCGCACAGAGCCGTTGGCACATCAGCGATGCCCCGGCGTTCCGCGGGAGCGGGCTAGAATGTTCCAGGCGCACCACCGACTGAGCCTGCGTACCCGCCTGATCGCACTGCCATGGCTGCTGATCGGGGTCCTCATGCTCATCGGCACCATGGGGACTGCAACCCTGTACTCCGTGGCCGGAGGGTCATTCGACCCCTGGGGCGGGCGGCATGCGACGAGGCTCGCTCTCGGGCTCTTGCTGGCGATCGCGTGCGCGGCCGTGCCGGTCAATGTGTGGAGGTCGGCAGCGGCGCCGATTTACATCGTGGCGCTGGCCCTTCTGGCGGCCGTCCCGCTGATCGGAAACGAAGCCCTTGGTGCGAGGCGATGGCTCCTCGTCGCGGGTGTCTCGATTCAGCCGGTTGAGATCACGAAGGTTGCGCTCGTTCTGGCGCTCGCGCAACTGTATGCGACGCTTGGCAACGCAACGGCGCCCTCGCGTCCACATTGGGTGTTGTTGGCATTGGCGATGATCGCGCTGCCCGTGGCGCTCACAGTCAAGCAGCCCGATCTCGGTAGCGGTCTGCTGCTGGCCGGTGTCGGCCTCGGCCTGATGTTCCTTGCGGGCGTCTCTCTATGGTACTTCCTCGCCGGAGCGGCCGGCCTCGCCGCGCTAGTACCCTTCGCCCCCACGCTTCTCCATGACTACCAGTGGAGGCGGATCGAGGTCTTTCTCGATCCGGAACGCGATCCACTCGGCGCCGGGTATCACATCGCGCAGGCCAAGATCGCCCTGGGGGCCGGGGGAATGTTCGGGCAGGGGTACCTCAAGGGCACGCAAAGCCAGCTCGATTTCGTGCCCGAGAAAATGACCGACTTCATCTTCGTGGCCGTCGCCGAGGAATGGGGCTTTGCGGGAGCCGCGGCGGTCCTGTGCGCCTATACGCTCGCGGTCGTAATGACGTTCGTGATGGCGCTCCGGGCAAACGACACGTTCGCACGCATCTCGATCGGAGGCCTCGCGCTGTCGCTCAGTATCTACGTCGTGATCAACGTCGCGATGGTGACGGGGCTGGTCCCGGTGGTAGGGGTGCCACTACCACTCATGTCCTATGGCGGCACGTCGATTGTGACCATGATGGTCGCGCTCGGCGTGGCGATGTCGGCCCACGTGGACCGCAAGATCGGAGCTGTTCGAGGTCGCCACTAGACGCCGTTCCACCCGCGGAAAGTCGGTCTATGATGTCGCAAAACTGCCGCGGAATTGAGCCCCAAGTTCTGTCTGGACAGCGGGCGCAGAGGCTGGTATCAGCGCGCCTTCCGCGATGTCGTCGAGACGTCGCTGCGCTTGCGTTGACTCCGCCGATTGATGCAGTCAGTCGAAGCTGTCGAGGCGCAATGTGGAGTGGGTGCGTAGCTCAGTTGGTAGAGCAGCTGACTCTTAATCAGCTTGTCGTAGGTTCGATCCCTACCGCACCCACCACTTCTTTTTTCGTCAGATGAAGGGCTCCGGCGGCGATCGCTTGTATCCCCGCAGCAGGATCGGAATGGACCAAGGCCTGCCGCCGAAAAGCGCAGCCGACAGAAAAGCGCCCATTCACAGCCAGTGGCCGACGATGAAACTGGGTGTGAGGGCGGTACGCGACTGGCCTGGACAAACCCGAGTCACGCTCACGCATCTCCACGTGGGCCCCACGCAGCAACACGCCGGCGATCTGCCGGTCCAACTCCAGCGCCAGCAGCTCGACGTGCGATCGGGCGCGAAGCAACAGCAACAACGGCGGTTCGAACGAACCGAACACCGCGGTGCTTCGCTGACCCGGGACCGACTTAGCGTCGCGTCGACTTTCTCGCGACCTCTTCCTTCGAAATCTCGCCGGCCGCAACGAGTGCGTTGACACACCGGTTCGAGAGGCTCGCGCCCTTGACGCGGAAGCACTTGCGGACACCCGGGCCGTCAGGATCGTGCTCGCTGCAAAGAGCCAGATAGTCGCCGGCGCATGCCGCTGCGACGCTGCGATCGACAGCCGAGGCAGCCGTTGGGACTGCGAGCGCGGCCAGCGCAACGAGGAGCGCTGCACGGCTGATGTATGAGTGCGGGTACATGAGGCTCTCCTGTTGGCGCGCGCAAATATTAGCACGATGATCGGCAACAAGATTGCTTCGATTCGGCTTCCAGGCTTCGGGAAGAAAACGATTTTTTTGAGATGCGGCAGGAACGCCGCACCCACGGGGATCTCGCAAATGCAGCATTCGCGACTGCAGCAAAACTCCGCGAGATTGAAGATCCCGCTTCTCCTGATGAAGACGCCATGAGCACAAAATGAGAAAGGCCGGGGTCGTGTGCCCCGGCCCCTCTGATGGCGGCAATTCAAAGGTCAGGGTGACGCATCAGAACTTGATGCGTGCGCCGCCGCCGACGATGTCGATGTCCTCAGTGGCGATCTTGCCCTGGTTCGAAGTGGCAATGTCAGCTTCGAGGCGCTTGTAGCCGATGTAGAGCTCAGTCGCGGCGGCTGGCACCTGCTGGACGACGCCGAAGCCGTACTGCTCGAAGTCCGACTTGGTGACGATACCCGTCAGGCCAGCACCGCCCGGAACATTGGCATTCTCCGCACCGCCCTCACCCTTGGCGTACTCGCCGTAGAAGATCGTGTTACCGATCGGGAAGAGCTTCGCCGACCAGCCGCCGCGCGCATAGTAGTAATCAAAATCGGCGCGGTTGCGGTTGGTGATGCGATCGATGCTGTCGAACTCACGGTGCAGGAACGCGAAGTCGCCGAACAGACCGGTGGGGTTGTGCGACACAGAGATCGACCCCTTGAACTCATTGAAGTCCGGGCCGAGGGTTGCATTCGCAGCAGGCGTTACACCGTTGAACCCATTGCCTTCGGTATCCTGCAGGTAGCCGATGCCGCCGGCGATGGAGAAGTCGCCGATCTTGCCGGCGTACCAGAGACCGACGTCCCAGAAATCGTCCTCGCCGTAGGTCGCTGTGGCGCGGAACCCCGCCAGCGTCGGCGTGTCGTAGCGAACGACATTGCGGCGAGAGGTATCGAGGTTGGGAACAAGCGAACTCGTGGTGAAGCCAGTCAGAGAGCCCGACCCGCTGCGGCGGAACTGAAGGCTGCTGCCCCACAGCTGGTCTGCGAATGCGAACACGCCAACGCCCGACGTGTCGGCAAGGATGATGTCGTCGGTCGCGGGCGAGGTCTGGCCGACCCAGAGGCGTCCGAGCTGCTTATGCTCGATGTACCAGGCCGAGTGGCGCAGGTTGATAGCGTTGGGGTTGCCGTCGTCGTTCCCCTGAGTAACGGCATTGGATGCCGCGCTGAACGCTTCGATCTCGAGCAGATATCCCGCCGACCAGTTCGCATCGATCTTGGCGTTGCCGAGGAAGCGGAAGCGCGTGGAGGAGTTGTTGTTGTCGACCTGGTGGACATTCGATTCGACGCCGTCGTCGTAGAAGAGAATGCCCGTGTTGACTTGCCCCGAGACCGTCAAGGACACCTTCCGGTTGCCCTTACGGACCGTGGTCGCCTCGAGTTCGGCGATCCGCTCCTCGAGGTCCCCACAGCAATTGCCGCCAAGATCCGCCGCTGAGGCGCTTGTGGCGAAAAGGGCCGCCGCGCTGATCGTCATGGCGACGGCTGAGATCGTAGATTTGAACATGGTCTGTATCCTGTAAGGCTCCCGTAGCAGAGAGGTCCGTGCTGCACTCTGAAACCAAGGCACTGCATCGGCCCCCCGATGACTGCCGAAGACGAGAAGCCATATTGCCAGGGGCTTATTCTTTCAGATTGTTGCGCAATGGCAGTTTAGAGAGTGGCCTGTTGCAGAATTATCGAGGCACTCCGGAGGGCAACCAGTCAGGATGCGACACGGCGATGGCGCTGATTTTCAAAACCTTGCCGCAAAAAACTGAAATACAGGTCCGTTGACGCTCCAAGCGACAACAAAAAGGCTATTCGAAATTGCCAGTTACGAGTCCCCGTGCCGAGAATTGGCGAAATGCGGCCGGAGTTACCCCGTATCGTTGCCGGAACGATGTCGTCAAATGGCTCTGAGAGCTGAAACCGGTCTCCAGCGCGATCGACGAAACGCTGATATCGCTGTCGCGTAAAAGCCGCCATGCGAAATCGAGGCGACGCTCCAGAACGAAACGATGAACGGTGCTGCCGTGAGCCGCCCGGAATACGCGGCTGAAATAGAAGGGCGAGAGGCCGGCAGCCTTTGAGATGGACCGGAGATCAATCTTCTCGGACAGATTGGCCTGGATGTACTCAACGGCTCGCCGGACAGCATCCAGATTTCCCGCATGTCCGCTATTGTAGGCTGACGTGATCTGCTCCTCGACGAGGCGGAGCACGAGCAGTTCGACGCAAACATCGGCGATCGACACGGCTGCTTTGTGGGGATTGTCGATCATACCCCCCATCCGGCGCCAGATGGACTGTACGACAGGCGACATCGTGACGGATTGCGTGGGAGAGAATAGCGGACGGGACGTTGAAAGCTCTGACTTTACGATATCGTCGACGAATGAAGTTGAAAGATGAAGCACGTCGCATTGGGACGACGGTGTGAATTCGCCGTTGAACTTCTCATTCGGTTTCAGAATGCAGAGCGTATCACCACCGTTGCGTTCAGGGCGAGAGTGAGCGCGACTGCCGACGTCATCGTCGGCCGCGGCGGGATAAAAAGAAATGAACGAATATCCGCCCTTTACGAATTCGAATGGACCGTCGGCCAGTGACAACCGCTCGAAGAGGCCATGGGTCAAACGCAGGCGACCTGCGACCGAGATAGAATTATGGGTTGTGATGTCTGCATCGCTGGTTGTCATTCTCAGCCTTGATGTTCCTTCGTGGCGGAAAGCGACCCCAGTCGTCGCAAAACACCACGCAGAGATTGCGGAGTCCCTTTGCGGAAATACGCGCGGAGGGCGTGCTTCGTTACGGCGCCATCATGAACTTGAAATATAGATGTGTCGGTGGGGGCGTTATTGGCCCCTATTCGGGCCGGAGACAGCGTGTCAGAGGGGCGCTCCGGGTGGAATGCTCAGGTGATGGCGCCCGAGCCCGGACGACGGGACCACCATGAATATTGCCGCATGGATTGAGCCCGGCCCGGGGATCGGCTAAAGCCTCGTTATCCCCTGATCACGGCTCCAGACAAGAGGACGCAGCCCACCATGGCAGCAGCCCACCAGTACGTATTCCACATGCACAAGGTCTCGAAGACCTATCCCGGCGGAAAGCAGGTGCTGCGCGACATCTCACTGTCGTTCCTGCCCGGCGCGAAAATCGGCGTCGTCGGTCTCAACGGCTCGGGCAAATCGACACTTTTGAAGATCATGGCCGGCACGGTGGACGACTTCATCGGCGAGGCGAAACCCGCCGACGGCATCCGCGTCGGCTATCTGCCCCAGGAGCCGGACCTCGATCCGGCCAAGGACGTGCTGGGCAACGCCATGGAAGGGGTCGCCGCCAAGAAGGCGATCGTCGACCGCTATAACGAGATCGCGGCCAACTACACGGACGAAACCGCCGATGAGATGACGCGGCTGCAGGACGAGATCGACGCCCAGAACCTGTGGGACCTCGATACACAGGTTGAGCAGGCGCTCGACGCCCTGCGTTGCCCGCCCGGCGACAGCGATGTGACCAAGTTGTCCGGCGGCGAACGGCGGCGCGTCGCCCTGACCCGCCTGCTGCTGTCTAAGCCCGATATCCTGCTGCTCGATGAGCCGACCAACCACCTAGACGCGGAAAGCGTGGCGTGGCTTGAGCGATTCCTGAAGGACTACGAGGGCTGCGTGATCCTCGTCACGCACGATCGCTACTTCCTCGACAACATCACCGAATGGACGTTGGAGCTCGATCGCGGCCACGGTATTCCATACAAGGGCAACTACTCGAGCTGGCTCGAACAGAAGGCGAAGCGCGCCGAGGTTGAGAAGAACCAGGAAGAGGGCCGCGCCAAGCTCATGGCGCGCGAATTGGAGTGGATCAGGGCGTCACCAAAGGCCCGTCAGGCCAAGAGCAAGGCGCGTATAGCCGCCTACGAGCGCATGGTGGAGGAGCAGGGCCGCGAGGACGTGGGCCGCGCGTCGATCCAGATCGCTCAGGGTCCGAAGCTCGGCAACGTGGTCGTCGAGGCAGAGGGGCTGCAGAAGGCCTTCGGCGACAAGCTGCTGGTAGACGGCCTGACGTTCAAGCTGCCGCCGGGCGGCATCGTCGGCGTGATCGGCCCCAACGGTGCGGGCAAGACCACACTGTTCAAGATGATCACCGGCCAGGAGAAGCCTGACAAGGGAGCGATCCGCATCGGCGAGAGCGTGAAAGTTTCATACGTCGATCAGTCGCGCTCCCACCTCGACGACAAGAAGACGGTCTGGGAGGAGATCTCTGGCGGTCTCGACCAGATCGTTCTCGGTGGAAAGCGGGAGGTTCCGAGCCGAGCCTACTGCGGATGGTTCAACTTCAAGGGCGCCGACCAGCAGAAGAAGGTCGGAATGCTGTCGGGTGGCGAGCGCAACCGCGTCCATCTGGCAAAGCTGTTGAAGGAGGGTGGCAACCTGTTGCTGCTCGACGAGCCGACCAACGACCTCGACACGGAGACGCTGGGGGCGCTCGAAGCCGCGCTGGAAGATTTTGCAGGCTGCGCGGTGGTCATCAGCCACGATCGCTTTTTTCTCGACCGGCTTGCGACGCACATCCTCGCCTTCGAAGGCAACAGCCACGTCGAGTGGTTCGAAGGCAACTTCGCCGACTACGAGGAGGACAAGAAGCGCCGCCTCGGCGAGCACGCCGTCGACCCGCACCGCATCAAGTTCAAGCGCTTCGAGCGTTGAGAGGTGGATTCATGGCGGACCTGAGATGGCCGGCCGTCGAGCCGGCATCTCTGGTCCGAACCAGGCGTTCGGGGTAACCTGACGGGCGATTTATTGGCCCAAGGGATACTGCGCATGCGCATTTTTCTTTCCTACGCGTCTCAGTACCAGCGGGATATCGAGCCGATCGCGATCGCACTGCGCAATCTCAGACACTTGGTGTTTCTCGATAAGGACGACCTGCCGCCGGGAACGGACTTCAATGAGCAGATCAGGGCCGCCATCGAGCAGTCGGACCTGCTCATTTTCTTCATCACGCCTGAATCGGTCGCCGAGGGAAGGTTCACGCGCAGCGAACTCGCGTTGGCCCAGAAGAAGTGGCCGGGCCCCGCGGGGCACATCCTGCCCGTCATGCTCCGTCCGACGCCAATGGACGATATTCCGCCCTACCTCAGGGGTGTCCATATCCTGAAGTCGGCCGGAAACCTGATCGCAGACGTCCAGGCCGAGGTTGCCAACATAGGTGGCGCGAGAAATCGGACGTCCGGATGGGGAACCGGTAGCGGCCTCAAGACCGCGGCGGCGGTGGCATGCGTGGCTGGTATCGGCGCGTTCGCACTGCTGCCGCGATCTGGTATGGAGACGTCCCTCGCGTGTGGATACCGCGATGGCCCCAAGGCCGGCATGGTCGAGGTCGCGACGTGGGGCCAGCCGATGCCCGTAGGCTCGGGGTGCATCGATTATCTCGGCAGCACGGGCACGCTCGTCTCCGCCCAGCAGCGCGCCACACTACCCGGGATCGACAGACAGCGCTTCACGAAGTTCTGCAGGTTTCAAAGCGGTCCACGCGCCGGACAGACCGGAAATCTGAGTATGGCGCTCTATTTCCCCATCGGTGCGCCATGCCACGACGGGGCCGGGAGCATCGGAACCGGCACGCCGGAATGAGCAAGCCGGGGCGGAGCAGCGCTCGGACACAGTTAGTCCCGAAAAGAAGCGACGCGGCCGACACGGGATAGCGGTCCCCGCACCCCATACGCCGTTCAGCGCGAAGCTGCTTCCGTACCGACGCCGTAACGGTTGAGGGCGAGGATGAGGGCCTTGGAACTTCCGCCGTTCTCGGCGATGTATTTCTGGAACAAATCCGCCAGGAACGGCGTCATCCAGAAGCCGAGCACCTGCGCATCACGAATTTTATACGACGATCCGGCCCGGATCAGCTTCCAGCGCACATCGTAGCTCTCGCCGCTCCGCAGCCACACGCGGCTTTCGACAGACGCCCCGGTCGCATCTTCCTCGCTCTGCCCAAGGATGGTCGCCTTTTCGATGGCGAATTTGCCGCTTTCCTTGGCCGCGTACCGCGAGATGAAATTCACGACGCCGCTGAAGTAGAGCGGCCGGTCGGGCTTTGGCAGTCCGTTGGCATACTGCCCGAGTGAGGAGAGGCCGATCCCTGGCAGATCCCCGTAGCGCCGCAACGCGGAACCGAATGCCATAGGCGACTGCGTGCGGTTCGCAGCAAGGAGATCGTTCGCCGCGCGCTGCATGAAGGCAGTCGCGGTCTCCGCGTGCGCCGTCCGCGGGGCAAGCAAGACGAGCCCGAGGACAGCCAGTGCTGCGGCATGGGCCGCCAGCAAACGCGTCACTACGATCATCGACCACTCCAAAGTTTGCGTTTCATCGCATTCAAATTCAGTAGAGCCAACCATTCGCGACCCATGTCAATCACTGGGTTGCGGGGCAGGCTATGAACAAACGCCGCGCGTCTTTCAGGCGCCCGTCGCGACGGGCTCAGGCGACACACCAAACGTTGCGTAAATGACGCGCGGGGCAATTTCGCGGCAGCCAAGCAAAGCGGCGACATGGTCGATCTCACCCTGAGCGATCCGCGGCGCCGCGCGCAGCATGACGCTGCGGGATGGATCCGCATGCAGCAGGATCAGTTCGTGCCGCGTTCCTGAAAGCGATGAGCGGACACGGTGCGAAATGCCGGAATACGCCGAGATTGGCTCGCGCCACGTTCTCTCCCCGAGCCAACCGCGATCGGTCACGACAATGTGCGTGTCGGTGACCACGATCAGTCGAGAGGATGACGCCCGGCCGGAGCGAACCGCAATCGGCCACAAGAAGACGCCGATCCAGACGACGAGAGCGGCAATGAGCCCAGCCGAGGTTACCGGCCGATCGGCAATCAGCGATGGATCACGCGTCAAATGCTCGGCGAGCAGCGCAAACGGCGCGAGGCTGACGGCGGCCGCCGGCGCGGCGAGTGCGGCCAGAAGAAACGGCGCGGCGCGAGACGGCGTCTGCTCGAGTCGTACCGGTAGCGAGGCGAGCGGTGCGTCTGGAAGTATCGTCTCGAAGTCGGTCGCGCGCATAGGGGGCTCAACTCGGGTCTGGGCGTGAGGGCCAGCAGGATCTGCGCGAACTATGCCGCCGCGTGGTTACGATAAACTTAAGCAGTGTTCGCCCCACGGACAGCAGTCAGGACTTGACACATAAAGATATGTTTATATCGTGCGCGTATGCAGCAGCGTTTCGTAGAAGAGGCCGAGATGGCCGCAGGGTCCATTCCATTCGAGGATTGCGTGGCCGCGTTGAAGGCGGCGGCGGAGCCGACCCGGCTGCGCATCCTGCTGCTCCTGTCCGAGATCGGCGAGTTAAACGTCAAGGACTTGACGCTCGTTTTGGGCCAAAGCCAGCCGCGCCTGAGCCGCCATCTGAAGCTTCTGGCCGAGGCTGGCCTTCTCGAGCGCATCCGCGAGGGCAGCTTTGCCTACTTCCAGGTCAGCGACCGCACCGTGGTCCAGCGGCTGCTGCGCCGCCTGATCGCCGCCGTCGACCAGAGTGAACTTCTCTTGAGCCGCGATCGCGACCGCGCGCTGAGCCTCAAGCGCGATCGCGAGGTGGCGGCACAAGCCTACTTCGCCGCCCATGCCAAGGACTGGGACCATATCCGCACGCTGCATGTCGCCGACAGCGAGGTCGAGGCTGCCATGCGCGCGGTGGCAGGATGCGCCGACGGATCGATCGACCTGATGGTCGATCTCGGCACCGGGACCGGCCGGATGCTCGAGGTGTTCGCCGACAAATTCCGCCGCGCCATCGGCTTTGACGTGAGCCATGAGATGCTCGCCTACGCCCGGTCACGTCTCTCCGCGGCCCGTTTGACGAGCGCACAGGTTCGACATGGCGATCTCTACAACGTTCCCCTTGCTGACGGCGTCGCCGATCTCGTGGTGATGCATCAGGTCCTGCACTTCCTGTCGGATCCGCGCCGCGCGATCATCGAGGCGGCCCGTATGCTGGCTCCAGTCGGCCGGCTGCTCATCGCAGACTTTGCGCCCCACGAACTCGAGTACCTTCGCGAGAGCCATGCTCACGAACGGTTGGGCTTTGGACACGCGCAGATGGCGCAGTGGCTAGCCGATGCGGGGCTCAAGGTCGCGACCGTCCGCGATCTGCTGCCCCCCGCTGGCGCCGGTGCCGACAAGTTGACAGTAACGCTCTGGGTTGCCGAACCCGACGGCGCCGGCCGCATCGGTTCTGCAGAGAGCAAGTTCATTCTTAAGCCCGAGGAGATCCTGTGATGGCTGCCACTTCAGAACGCAAAAGCAGGCTGCTGGGCTCCGGCGATATCGCGGTGTCCTTCGAGTTCTTCCCCCCCAAGACCGAAAAGATGGAGGAGGCCCTCTGGGCCGCCATCGGCCGGTTGGCGCCTCTCCACCCCGAATTCGTATGCGTGACCTACGGTGCGGGCGGCTCGACGCGCGAGCGCACGCACGCAACTGTCGCACGCATCGTTCGCGAAACGAACTTGCGGCCCGCCGCTCACCTAACCTGCGTCAACGCTACGCGCGATGAGGTCGACGCCGTCGCGCGCGCCTATTGGGAGGCGGGCGTTCGCCACATTGTCGCCCTGCGCGGCGACCCCCCAGGAGGCATTGGCACGCGCTATGAGCCGTTCCCGGGCGGCTACGCGAATGCCGCCGAGCTGACCGCCGGGTTGAAGAAGATTGCGGACTTCGAGATCTCGGTCGCCGGTTATCCCGAAAAGCATCCCGAGAGCCCGACGCTCGAGGCCTGCATAGAAAACCTGAAAGCCAAGGTCGATGCGGGTGCGGATCGCGTGATCACGCAGTTCGGCTTCGATAACGTCCACTTCATGCGCTATCTTGAGCGAGCGCGGGCGGCCGGGATCTGGGTGCCGATTACGCCGGGCATCGTCCCAATTCACAACTATACCCAGGTGGCGGGGTTTGCGAAAAAGGCGGGCGCAACGGTTCCCGCCTGGCTCGCCCGCCGTTTCGAGGGCCTGGAAGGCGATACGTTGACCACCCACCTCGTCGCGGCCGCCGTAGCGACCGAGCAGGTGATGGACCTCGTCGACGAGGGCGTCCGCCACTTCCATTTCTATACCCTGAACCGCGCCGATCTGGTTTACGCCATCTGCCACCTGCTCGGCTTGCGACCGCCACACGCGTCCGCGACGGCCAACCCCCCCGCCGCGGCCTGAGGAGATACCCATGAAGCGACTGCCAAGCTACGGCCAGCTCGAAAAGGCCGCCACCGAGCGCATCCTCGTCATCGACGGCGCCATGGGCACCATGATTCAGCGCCATAAATTGAGCGAGACCGACTATCGCGGCGACCGGTTCAAGAACTGGCACAGGGACGTGAAGGGCAACAACGAGTTGCTCTCGCTCACCCGTCCCGACGTCATCAAGGGTATTCACGAGGAATATCTCGCGGCTGGAGCCGACATCATCGAGACGAACACATTCGGCGCACAGCGCATCTCGATGGCCGACTACGGAATGGAGGACCTGTCGCGCGAGCTCAACGTCGCGTCGGCGCGTCTCGCGCGCGAGGCATGCGACGAGTGGACACGAAAGACCCCCGACAAGCCGCGCTTCGTCGCCGGAGCCGTGGGTCCAACCAACCGCACGGCTTCGATTTCACCCAACGTCAACGATCCGGGCTTCCGCGCGGTGACATTCGATGAACTGCGCGAGGCATACAAGGAGCAGGTCCTGGGCCTGATCGAGGGCGGGTCCGATATCATCATCATCGAAACGATCTTCGACACGCTGAACGCCAAGGCGGCCGGATTTGCAACCCTGGAGGCCTTCGACGAGGTCGGCATCGAACTGCCGGTGATGATCTCCGGCACCATCACGGACGCTTCGGGTCGAACGCTGTCCGGCCAGACCAGCGAGGCCTTCTGGTACTCGATACGCCACCTGAAGCCCTGGTCGATCGGACTGAACTGTGCGCTCGGGGCCGAAGCAATGCGCCCCTATCTGGCCGAGTTGTCGAAGCTCGCCGACACCCGCATCTCCGCCTATCCGAATGCCGGCTTGCCCAACGTCATGGGTGAGTATGACGAGACCGCAGAGGAGATGTCCTGCAAACTGCACCCGTGGGCGAAAGATGGTCTGCTCAATGTGGTCGGAGGCTGTTGCGGGTCGACGCCCGACCATATCCGCGCCATCGCCGGGAAGGTGTCGTCGGCGCCGCCGCGAAAGGTGCCGCGCGCCGAACCGAAAATGCGGCTCTCCGGCCTCGAGCCGTTCGTGATGGGCTAGTGGGTTGTCCGTCGACGGACTGCGACTTTTAGGGCTGATTAGCTTACAGGAACATAAGGCTGCTACATGACCACCAACCTGGCCTCGCGCCTGTTCGTCAACGTCGGCGAGCGCACCAACGTCACCGGCTCGGCCAAATTCCGCAAACTGATCGAAGCGGGTGACTATGCGGCCGCCGTTTCCGTGGCTCGCCAGCAGGTCGAAGCCGGCGCCCAGGTGATCGACGTCAATATGGACGAGGGCCTTCTCGACAGTGAGAAGGCGATGGTCACCTTCCTGAACCTGGTTGCCGCCGAGCCCGACATCGCGCGCGTGCCGGTCATGATCGACAGCTCGAAATGGAACGTCATCGAGGCGGGCCTTAAGTGCGTGCAGGGCAAGGCCATCGTCAATTCGATCTCGATGAAGGAGGGCGAAGGCCCGTTCCTCGAACAGGCGCGTAAGGTTCTTCGCTACGGCGCGGCGGTCGTCGTGATGGCGTTCGACGAGCAGGGCCAGGCCGACACCATCGAGCGAAAGGTCGAGATATGCAGCCGGGCCTTTGAATTGCTGACCAAGAAAGTCGGCTTTCCGCCCGAGGACATCATCTTCGACCCGAACATCTTCGCCGTCGCCACCGGCATCGAGGAGCATAACGGCTACGGCGTCGCCTTCATCGAAGCGACGCGCGAGATCAAGCGCCGATTCCCGCTCGTGCATATCTCGGGCGGCGTTTCGAACCTGTCGTTCTCCTTCCGCGGCAATGAACCAGTGCGTGAGGCCATGCACTCGGTTTTCCTCTTCCACGCCATCCAGGCGGGAATGGACATGGGCATCGTCAACGCCGGCCAGTTGACGATCTACGACGACATTCCAGCCGAGCTACGCGAGCTTTGCGAGGACGTGATCCTGAACCGCCGGCCGGATGCGACCGACCGACTGCTAGAGGCCGCGCCGCGCTTCAAGGGCGATGGCGCCAAGAAGGTCGAGAAAGACCTGAAATGGCGCGAGGGCACCGTCGAGGAGCGCCTGACCTTCAGTCTCGTACACGGCATCACGGAGTTCATCGAAGCCGACACGGAGGAGGCGCGGAAGAAGGCGGAAAAGCCGCTCCACGTCATCGAGGGACCCCTGATGTCCGGCATGAACGTGGTCGGCGACCTGTTCGGCGCCGGCAAGATGTTCCTGCCGCAGGTGGTGAAATCGGCCCGCGTGATGAAGCAGGCCGTCGCCTACCTGCAACCTTATCTCGAGGAGGAGAAGCGCGTTTCGGGGCTCGACGATAAACCGGCCGCCGGCAAGATATTGATGGCGACGGTGAAGGGCGACGTCCACGACATCGGCAAGAACATCGTCGGCGTCGTCCTCCAGTGCAACAACTACGAGGTGATCGACCTCGGCGTGATGGTGCCGGCGGCGAAGATCCTGGAGGCGGCCCGCAAGCATCAGGTCGACGTCATCGGCTTGTCCGGTCTCATCACTCCCTCGCTCGACGAGATGTGCTTCCTTGCGGCCGAAATGGAGCGCGAGGGCTTCGAGGTCCCGCTTTTGATCGGGGGTGCCACGACCAGCCGCGTCCACACCGCGGTCAAGATCAGCCCCAACTACAGGAAGAACCAGGCGATCCACGTCAACGACGCGAGCCGCGCGGTCGGCGTCGTTTCAAAGCTCCTGTCGCCGACCGATCGCGACGGCTACGTCAGCGACATTCGCACCGAATATGCAAAGGTTCGCGAGACCCACATTGCCAACGAGGCGCGCAAGAACCGAATCACGCTCCAGACGGCCCGGGCCAACAAGTTCGCAGTCGACTGGGCTCAGTATCGCCCTGTGAAGCCGCAATTCTTCGGTCCGCGCACGTTCAAGGCCTGGGACCTGTCGTCCCTCGTCCCCTTCATCGACTGGACGCCGTTCTTCCAGACCTGGGAACTCAACGGCCGCTATCCCGCAATCCTCGACGACAATGTCGTCGGCCCCGAGGCGAAGAAGTTATTCGCCGACGCCAAGGCGCTGCTCGAACGGATGATCGCGGAGCGGTGGGTGCAGGCCAATGGTGTCGTCGGCTTCTGGCCCGCCAACAGCGTCGGCGACGACATCGAGCTTTATACCGGCGAACCGCGTCACTCGAAGCTTGCGACGCTCCACACGTTGCGCCAGCAAATCGCTCGCGATCCCTCCCGCGATCGCGCCCATACCGCGCTGGCGGACTTTATTGCGCCGAAGGAGACCGGCATCGCCGACTACATCGGCGGGTTCGCTGTGACGGCGGGCCTTGGAGAGGACGAGGCGATCGAGCGTCATCTCTCCAAAACCGATGACTACAATCGTATCATGGCGAAGGCGCTGTGCGACCGTCTCGCCGAGGCGTTCGCCGAGGCGATGCACGCCAAGGTGCGCCGTGAACTGTGGGGCTACGCAAAGGACGAACAACTGACGAGTGAGGATCTGATCCGAGAGAAGTACATCGGCATCCGCCCGGCGCCGGGCTATCCAGCCCAGCCTGACCACACCGAGAAGGCGACCCTCTGGAAGCTGATGGACGTCGAGCGGTCGGCCGGTATCACTCTGACAGAGAGCTATGCCATGTGGCCAGGCTCGTCAGTGTCCGGGCTCTACTTTGCCAATCCGGAAAGCCATTATTTCGGTGTCGGCAGGATCGAGCGTGACCAGGTCGAGGATTACGCCACGCGCAAGGGATGGACGGCCGGCGAGTGCGAGCGCTGGCTGGCGCCGGTGCTGAACTACGATCCCGCCAGCATGAAAGCCGACGCGGCGTAATTCCAGGTGACTGGCGCAAGCTGGCGTTCGAGGTCGCCAGCTTGTCGGCGATGGCGGTCCGAGCTTCTGTGTGCGCTGGCCGGCGTGGCCCTGCTGCTCTTGCGGCAACGTAGCGGGGCGCTACAAGCGTCTAACGGACCCGCTGCTTTCGCCACCGGAGTGACTCATGCTCGGCCTCATCATCCTTATCGCGCTACAGTTCGCCATCGCCTTCTTCGGCGCCCCGTTGTTGCTCAAGTACATTCCCGTTCAGGGCGACCTGGCGATTTTCGTGAAGGCGGCGATGTATGGCGTCATCGTGTGGATCGTCGCGCTCGTAGGCGCATTCGCCCTGAAGGATGTCAACGTACCCTCGGGCCGGACGCTCGCCGCCACTCTCATCGGCGCCCTGATCGGTGCGGCGATCACGCTCGTGCCCCAGATCATGTCGGCTATCCCCTTAAAAATCCCATCGAAGGATTACTTCCCGCTGATCGGCGCGATCATCGGCTATATGATCCGCAGGGCGTGAGGCCGCGACCTTTCGCTCCCAGCGCGCGGATGCGGCGTGGAGATGTTGCCGTGCCGAGGCCACATCGATGGCCTACGGTTCGTCTTGGCTTTTGTCATTGTGACATCGGTCAGCGAGGCTCGCTTTGATGCGCACCAAGATGATCAACCTCGCGCTCCAAGGCGGAGGCGCCCACGGCGCCTTCACCTGGGGCGTGCTAGACATGCTGCTGGAGCGCGATGAGATCGGCTTCGGCACGGTCGGCGGCACCAGTGCCGGCGCGTTGAATGCGGTCGCCTTCGCAGCTGGCCTTGCCGAGGGTGGGCGCGCTGGCGCAAGGGCAAAGCTGGAGCAGGTGTGGACCGCGGTCCACAAGGCCGGCGTGCCCGATCTGGTCTGGATGAACCCGCTGTTGTGGGGGCTGACGGCGATGACGCCGATGGCGGGCATGTCCCGCCTGTTCTCGCCCTACGATCTCAATCCGTTGGGCCTCGACCCCCTGCGGCAGCTGATCGTAGAAAACATAGATTTCAAGGCTGTGCGTGCGGCCCCGGTTGAACTCGACATCGTCGCGACGGATGTCGCGACGGGGCGACCGCGCTTCTTTTCGCGGTCGGAAATGACGGTCGATGCGGTTCTGGCGTCGGCATGCCTGCCAACATTGCATCACGCCGCCGAGATAGACGGTCGCGCCTACTGGGACGGCGGGTTTTCCGCGAACCCCGATCTGGTCAACCTGGCGCTGACGAGCGCCGTCGCTGACACTCTGATCGTGCTGCTCAATCCGAGCGTGTCGAATGCGTTGCCGGTGTCGGCACAGGAAATCCAGGCCCACCAGAACCTGCTGACGTTCAACGCCCCGCTGTTGCGCGATGTCTCGGTGATCGAGGCCGTTCGCGAGACCGAAGGCGGATGGCTCTCGCGTCAGTTCCGCAAGCCGACGAGGCTTTCGCCACTCGCGCGCCACCGCTTCCATATGATCGAGGCGGGTCGCCATACACGCGCACTGCCCGCCGACAGCAAGATGAAACCGGACTGGGCGATGTTCACAAACCTCCGCGGAGCGGGTCGCCAGGAGGCCCACCTCTGGATCGACACATGCTGGCGCAGCGTAGGTACCCGCCCGACCGTCGATCTCAAGGCCCGGTTCCTGGCCGAGATGCCGCTCCAACGTAGATCCACGGCGGTCCAGCCCCCCCAGACAAGCAGGAAAAGCCCTGAGCCCGCAGAGCTCGCAGCCCCCCCGGCGGCGCTCGCCGTTCCCGACCGGCACTCGACCGAACAGCGAAGCCCCTAGCCAGGTCTCTGAAGTCGGGAGAACCGCACGAAGTTCTACCGGTTAGCGATCGCGAGCGATTGTCGCAAGCGTCCGGTTGCGGCCCGGCGGTCCGTGCGTGTCAGGACCATCGGCCATGAGGACACCCATCCCGACGCCGTTTCTAAAAGCACGGGAAGGTTCGTCAGCTCAGGGTCCCCGCCGAAGCGTCCCCTCGTGCTGACCCCTCGCTCCCCAAAGATCTGGAAATGAGCCGACTTTCGGAAGCTGACGCCACCGGTAGCAGGCGGGAGGAGTAGGCGAGGGAGCCACGGCCGCGCTCAGGTCGCGGTTGAGATCACGACGAGTAGGGCGCCACCCGGCAAAAACCTCGGGCAAACCCCTCATTAAGCACCAGGGCGCAATTTCCAGAAGTCCAAAAAAACAAAACGGGCCGCCCGATGTGGGCAGCCCGCTTCAATTTCAGACTGACGAAAGCGACGATCAGAAGTTGATCAGGGCGCCGAACTTGAAGAGCTGGTGCTCGTCGAA